>ERZ773099.1031-NODE-1031-length-21302-cov-12.969407_pt1 | contig 21302 bp, 19 predicted proteins | sample MGYA00511120_ERZ773099 | MGnify/ENA primary metagenome ERZ773099 (study PRJEB29015, sample SAMEA2738012) | human oral metagenome | biome: human oral; feature: human-associated habitat; material: dental | place: China | collected 2104 ...
AAGAACGCGCCGTCCGCCGCCGCCGGCGCGACCGTCACCGCGGGGACGACGCTGACGATGCGGCCGCGGCCCTTCTCGACGTCCACCAGCATGTGCACGGCATTGACGGCCGAGGCACAGACCGTACTCGGCGTTCCCCATTTGCTGGCCGTGTAGGCCGGCCAGTTCGTCTTGACCGGCAGCCTGCGCACCGTCCCGAGGGGGACCGTCGAGCCGTCCGGCATGATGGCGCAGGCGCTTTCACCGACGCGGCAGGGGATGCGCAGCTCCAGCGCGCCCCTGTCGGCCTCCGCCGAAAGGGGCGTCGACAGGGCGCACAGGAGCGCGAGGAAAACGCAAAGGCCACTTTTTATTTTCTCCCAGATCATCATAAAAACCTCCTTGTCGTATCCATTCAGGGCAGGGGAGCCCACCAGACGGCCCAGACGTTGCAGAGCGCGTGGTAGACGATGGCGGGCAGCACGGAGCCGTTGCGGTGGCGCAGCACCCCCATGACGAGCCCGGGGAAAAAGGTCGCCAGCCTCAGCCAGGCCGGCATCGCCACGAGGTGGGACAGGGCGAAGAGCAGCGTCGTCAGGGGGATTCCGCGCCATGGCCCCCATCGGCGTACGGCGAGGGTCTGAAGCCAGCCCCGGAAGAAGGTCTCCTCGATGAATGCCGCGGCCACGCCGCCCCCCAGCAGGTTCAGCGCCCCGAGGAGAGAGGGGTGCCGAGGTCCGGGGCCGCCCCATTCCTGCGGCCAGTTCAGGGAGACGAGGGTCAGGGGCGCCAGGGTCAGGACGAGGGCCAGGAGGGTGTCCCGCCATGCGCCCGGCCCCATGAACCAGATCAGGCCCCAGTCCTCCTCGCGTTCGCCCCTCCTGCGGCACCACCAGTAGGGGAGGTAGAGCATGAGGAAGCCGATGGCCAGCCCGGCCAAGGCGGTGAGGAAGGATGCGCTCGACAAGCCGGCCTCCGCCGCGCCCCTAAAGGGCCTTGGAGAGCCCCCCGAAGAGCTTCCAGGCATCGTTGATGAAGAGAATGACGTCGATGCGATGGACATAGAGGGCCCGGGATAGCTTCCAGAGGAAATAGATGACCGGGGCGGCCACGATGACGGCTCCCGTCTTGTAGAGAACCTTGGCGGGAATGGCGCCGAGGTGCTCGAAGAGCACGTCGACCAGCCAGCCCGCGGTCATGAGAGCAAAACCCAGGATCCAGAGCGACAGCCCCAGAACTGCCCGTGTATCGATCAGACGCATGGTCCATCCTCCCATCCTGCGTTAATTACGAAAAATCCCCAACGCATTATAGCTCACTCCCAGCGAAGTGGGCGAACGTGGCGGGGCCTATGGGGAGATACGCACTTTTACCCCGTTCCCATGGGTTGGGCTTATGTTACAATGCCATGTCGTATGAACGATAAGGCTCATGTCCCCATGAAAACCGGGGAATGAGGCGGCAAGCAGAAAACGCTCGAGGAGGAAGAGGACGTGAAGGGATTTTTCGCGAAGAAGTCGGCGCTGGGATTGGCTTTGGTGGTTCTGATGGGGGCGGGCCTGGCGTGGGCCGCGCAGACGCAGCCGGAGACGAAGGACGCTCCGAAGGCCGACCCGGAGAAGGTCCTCGCGAAGGTCGCGGACCGGGAGATCCGGGAGAAGGATATCGACCAGGTCATTCGGATGATGGGCCCCCAGGGCGCCATGATGTACGACAACCCGCAGGGCCGCAGGGCCGTGCTGGACGAGCTCGTCTCCATGCACCTCTTCGCCCTCAAGGGGGCGGAGGAGAAGCTGGATCAGACGCCGGAGTTCAAGACGGCGGTGGAGACCTTCCGGAACCAGTCCCTGGCGCGCGCGGCGATCGACGCTTCTTTGAAGGACGTGACCGTCTCCGACGAGGAGGCCAAGAAGTTCTACGACGAGCATCCCGACCAGTTTACGCAGCCCGAGCGGGTGCATGTCCGGCATGTCCTGATCAGCGACGACGTGACGAGTGCCGACGCCATCGCGAAGATCCAGGCGGACCTGAAGGCGGGCGTCTCCTTCGATGAGGTGGCGAAGAGCCGTTCGCTCTGCCCTTCCGCTGCGCAGGGCGGCGACTTGGGCGAGGTCTCCAAGGGGCAGATGGTCCCCGAGTTCGAGGCTGCGGCCTTCGCGCTCAAGAACCCCGGCGACCTCTCCGAGCCCGTCAAGACCCAGTTCGGCTGGCACATCATCAGGCTGGAGGGCCGGACGCCCTCGTCCGTCGAGCCGTTCGACACGGTGAAGCCGCAGCTGGTCCAGTACCTGACCAACGAGAAGAAGGGCGAGGCCTTCAAGAATGCGGTCGAGGGCCTGAAGAAGACCTATAAGGTGGAGATGCTGGTCCCCGAGGAGACTGCATCGGAGGACACAACGTCGGAGGACAAGAAGTAAGCGGGTTTTCGGCGCGCGGTTCGCGTTGCCGCGGGTGTCGTATCGAAGTCGGGAGGTGGGTCCCTTGAAGAGGACGTTTGCGGTTGCGGATATGGCTTGCCAGCATTGCGTCGGACGCATCAAAAAGGCTCTGGACGCCGCCGGCGTGACGGGCTACGAGGTCGTCTTGGAGAGCAAGGAGGTACGCGTCGAGGAGTCCCAGGCTGCGGCGGCCGCGGCAGCGCTCTCGGAGGCGGGGTATCCCGCCGTGCCGAAGGACTGATAACCCCCCCGGCCATTCCAGTGCTGAAGAATGACGTCCCTCCCTTCGGGGAGGGACGCTATTTTTTTTGCCTCTTTCGCCCGAGGTTCACGGTGTCCGCGGGGATGCCGATGTGAAGCCGGGCTCCGTCCCCATAGGGGCGAATCTTGGCCTCGTCGGGCCGGGCGATGCTGCCGAGGGCGCGCCGGGAGGCGTCGAGCGTGGCGTCGTCGAAGGACTCCAGCGCCCGTCGGGCGCCGCGCACGAGGTCGCCAAGGAAGCCTTTCCCGTCGTCGTCGGAGACCGTGCCCGGCCCGAGGTTCTCCTTGAGCTGCTTCGCGGAAAGGCTTTTGTCCCGCGGCAGAAAGCTCTCGCCCCGGTCGCTGCGGGCCTGGGGCCTGTAGGCCGAGAGGTCGGCCGGCGCGCTTTCGCGGACGGGCGCGCTGCGGGGCCTGCCGGACCCGTGGGCACGATTGCCGGCTGCGGGGCCTGCCGCGGTTTGGGCGGCAGGGAAAGAAACGGGTTTTCGGTCCGTGTCCGTGCCGGTGCTGTGAGGCGGCGCCAGTGTGTCCGTCGGCGCCGGGATGGGGAAGGCCGGATCGAGGAAAGGGAAGGGGCCTGGGGGCGAAGGGGAGGGAGAGGGAGCCTCGGACCGGATGCCCCGGACGCTCAGGACGCTGAAAAATCCTCCTGCGGCCAGCGCGGCGGCACAGACGAGGCTCGTCAGAATGCGCCGAAGCGCCGAGGTCCTGTTCTTTTTCCGCATGGCGGCGTCCCCCTCCCGTCTCCGATTCTTTGTGCCCTCCCGAAATTTACGGCGTCCGAAAGTACGCCGATACGATATCATATCAAAAAGCGCAGCGCAAAACATTCCATTTCCGAGAGGAGAACTTTTTTTAATGGCTTACGACTTCGACAGGGTCATCGAAAGGCGCGGGACGAACTGTTCCAAGTGGGACACGGACCCCCGGACGATCGAGGGGGCGGACTATCCCGTCGGTTCCCCGCTTCCGCTGTGGATAGCGGATATGGATTTCGAGGTGGCGCCGGAGATCACGGAGGCGCTGACCGAGAGGGCCCGGCACGGAGTCTTCGGCTACACGCTCATTCCCGACTCCTGCTACGACGCGATCATCGACTGGGAGGCCCGCCGCCACGGCTGGAGGATCGAGAGGGAGTGGATTCAGTTCGCCCCCGGCGCGGTCCCAGCGGCGCACATGGCCGTCCAGGCCTTCTGCCAGCCGGGGGACCGGGTCATCATCCAGCGGCCCGTCTATTACCCCTTCTTCCGCACGGTGCTGAACAACGGCGCCCAGATCGCCAACAACCCCCTGGTCCTGCGCGGCGGGCGCTACGAGATCGACTTCGAGGACTTCGAGCGCCAGGCGCGGGACCCCCGCACGACCCTCTTCATCCTGTGCAGCCCCCACAACCCCGTAGGGCGGGTCTGGAGCCGGGAGGACCTGGAGCGCCTCGGCGACATCTGCGCCAAAAACGGCGTCCGGGTGTTCGCGGACGAGCTGCACTGCGACATCCTGATGCCCGGCTATAAGCATCACCCGTTCGGGAACGTCGATACCGTCTGCCGAGGCAACTCCATGACGGTCATCGCTCCCAGCAAGACCTTCAACCTCGCGGGACTCCAGGCGACGGTCACCATCACGCCCAATCCCCGGATGCGCCTCCTCTACGAGAACGTCCTGGTCCGGAACAGCATCCCCCGACCCAACCTCTTCGCCATAACGGGGCTCGAGGCCGCCTACAGGCATGGGGAGAGGTGGCTGGACGAACTCCTGGTCTACATCGAGGGAAACTACGATTTTCTGGTGAGCTATCTGGAGGAGCGCCTTCCCCAGGTCCGGGTGATGCCGCTCGAGGGCACCTTCCTGGCCTGGATGGACTTCAGCGCCCTGGAGCCGAACCCGTATGTCCTGCAGAAGCGGATGCTGACCGAGGCGAACGTGTGGCTCGACGAGGGGTGGGTCTTCGGGCCCGAGGGAAACGGGTTCGAGCGCCTCGTGCTGGCCTGTCCCCGCAGCATCCTGAAGGAGGCGTTGGACCGTATCGTCAGGGCCTTCGGCAGGTAGCCGCAGCCCCCGAAAAAGGCCGGAACCGCACCGAGGGGTGGGAAATTCCGTCCTTTCCAACCTCCGAGCCTACGGGATAGAATGCCCTTGTGATCCTGTCCCGACGCATTTTCAGGATAACGATTCGGGGGTATGATTCAGGACAACATCTATTCAGGAGGGGAACGACGATGAGGAGAATGTGGACGGTTGCAGCGGCCCTGCTGCTGGCGATGGCGACGGCCCTGGGGGCCGAGGCGGCGGAGCAGAGGGCCTTCGCCCTGGAGGAGACGCTCACGCTCTACGCCAAGCCGGACAAGGAGGCGAAGTCGTGGGAGGTCAGCCTTCCGGATTCGGGTGTCGCGGTCCCGAGCGCCATCCGAGACAAGCAGGATATGCTCTGGTACAAGGTGAAGGTGGACGGGAAGACCGGCTGGCTCTATCAGGAGGGTGTTCGGCTGAGGATGGGCCCCAAGAGCAAGGCCGCGGCCAACATCTACAAGCGCTATGCCGCGGCCCGGCTGAAGATCGCCGACAAGATGCCCAAGGGCTGGACCCAGGAGGAGAGCGTCCGGGCCAGGGACGCCGCGGTCGACACCTGGACCTCGAAGGGGGCCGTGTTTCAGATCTCGGGCGAGGGGAAGAGGGCCGAGGACCTCTACTTCAAGGCCAATACGGCTTCTGCCTGCAAGACGTTCCTGGGCTTCGAGGCAGTGGGCATGAGCAAGGACGCATTGAGAAGCAAGGTGGGGACCCCGACGGTCCGGGAGACCCCGAGCGGGGAGCCGGAGATCAGCATCCTCTCCTACGAACTGCCCGATCACGATCTGACTCTGGTCTTCACCCTGCGCGACCAGGTTGTCGAGAGCGCGGAGTTCCACAGGGGCGAGACGGGCGAGGGGGAGCAGGGCTGGACTGGCGACGTCCTGGACCTTCGGAAGCTCGACTGAGGTAGGTTCGGGGGACGCTCCGCGCTCCAGCTGGGGGGCGTTGGTGTCGGGGCTGTGGGGCCCGGCACGGCCTGCACCCGATACGCCCGAGGCTCCGAGCATCGACCCGGCGAGCTGGAGCTCGAAGATCATCGCCTCTCCGGACGCTCAGGGGAATATGACCGTCCAGCTTGCGGCGATGCTGAGGCTCGATGGGACGCCGAAGTCCCTGTATCGGCGTCGGTAGACGACCGCCTTCCGTGAGGCGTTAGCCTCGCGGAAGGCGGTCGTCTGCCTCGGAAGGAACTTTGAGAATGGGTGGGACGTCGCCCTCCCTCAGGATGTTACTTCAGGCCGCGCAGCACCAGCTCCGCAATCGCCGCCGATCCCATGAAGGTCCCGACGAAGACGAAAAGTCCAACCAGGACGATCCTCCAGCCCTGCGTCCTGAGCACGCCGATATCCTTGCCGACGGCAAGTCCCGCATAGGCCAGGATTGGAGTGCAGAGCCCGATGAAGCTGACCTTCGAGGCCCACGCGGTGAGCTGCTCCGCTCCGGGAAAGCCGGGGATCGTCACGATGCAGCCCAACGTGACGATGTAGGCCACGGAGGGCAGCCCCTTCCAGGGGATGACATGGGCGATGAGGACGCCGCCCGCGATGATGCCGAGCAGCACGAGGATGCCGGGGATGGAGTCCGTGAAGAGCTTGGCCGCCGCGGCCGCACCCTGTGCGCCGAAGACGGCGAACCCCTTCGCCCCAACCCAGTTGCCGATCAGCACCTGAGCGGCGCAGATCAGCAGGAAAATCGCCATCTGACGGTATCTCATGCTAGTCATCCCCCTCCCCGGAATCCGTGCCGACGGGCACGCTCGGGGCCTCCCCGACCCCCATGAGCCGAACGAGCCAATTGGCGATTGGAAGGCTCAGGAACACGCACATGTAGACCCCGTCGAGCCCCGAGAACATGTTGCTGGCCGAGGCCAGGGCCAGCAGCTCGTCCTTGAGTTGGGGGTACATCGTCACCAGGGGGGTGACCGCGGCGGTCATCATGCTGGCGCTGCCCGTCCCCGTAGCCATGGCCAGGGCCTGGGGGCTGAAGAAGGGCATCGTCGATGCGACGAAGGAGGAGAGGAAGCTGCAGAAGAGGGCTCCGAAGACCGTCCCTGTGACGTAGACGCCCATGACGCCGCGCCCCTCGGGGGTGTCGAGCCCGTACTTCTCGCCGATGATGGCGATGTTGGGCTCCCGCGCGTTGGAGAACGCCGCCCCCACCGCCTCGCGGCGCAGGCCCAGCAGCACGGCGATGGGGATGCCGAAGAACACGGTCCCGATGTTGCCGAACTCCTGGAGCACCAGGGCAGGACCGGACCGGACGACCTTCCAGAAATTGGGCCCCACCAGGGTCCCGTAACGCGCCATCAGGAGGAAGAACGAGACCCCCACGAGGGACGACGCCTCGAACATGTCGCTCCGCTTCAGCATCTTCAGGGCGGGCAGCCCGCAGAGGGCGCCCAGCACGAAGGAATAGAGCAGGGGAATCAGGACCAGCATCCCCGGCCCAAGTTTGAAGGTCCGGACCCCGACTATCTCGGCCAAAACCGTGAAGACGAGGACCAACAGGTGCAGCTTCCAGTTTCGCAATGCCTTATCGACGATATCCATGCCGCAGCGACACTCCTTTTACCAGACTTTTCCACCAGATCCTTCTACTGGCCCCTTCCCCGGCCTGGAGCACGGACCAGCCGCAAGGGGCCCGCCATTTCTCAAGCCCTCTTTGCCCTCTTCAATCCTTCTTTGCCCTTCCCTCGGAAAAGCACCCTCACCTTCCGGTGCTGCCGAAGCCCCCCTCCCCCCGTTCCGTGGCGTCGAGCGCCTCCGCCTCGCTCCACGCCACCCGCACGACGGGCGCGACGACCATCTGGGCGATGCGGTCTCCCGGCTCGACGACGAAGGGCTCCTGGCCGAGGTTCATCAGGATCACCCCGATCTCTCCGCGGTAGTCCGCGTCGATCGTGCCCGGGCTGTTGGGAAGCGTGACGCCGTGCTTCAGGGCCAGGCCGCTCCGGGGGCGAACCTGTGCCTCGTACCCCTCCGGGAGGGCGATGCGCAGGCCCGTCGGAACCAGGGCCCGGCCGCCCGGAGGGATCACACGGGCCTCCGACGCCCGTAAATCCACCCCGGCCGAGGCCGGGGTGGCGTATTCGGGCAAGGGAAAGTCCTTCGCCCGTCCGGAGCGCGCGATCAGCACCCTGACCATCTTATCGGGCATGAAACCCTAGCGGTCCCTCCGGGGACGGTCCCCGCCGAAGCGGCGCTCCCGCCCGCCCCTGTCGCGATCCCCGCGCTCGCCGAATCCGGGACGGTCGCCCCGGGGCGGTGCGGGCGGGGCCTTCTCGGCGATGCTCGCAATCAGGTTGTCGCGCTCGTGCTCGTCGGGCAGCGCGGCGGCGAGTCCGACCTCGCGCACCTTGTCCTCGTTGGCCAGGAGGCGCCTCCGGGTAAGGTTGACGCGGCCCATGTCGTCTATTTCCTTGACCATGACGAGCACGCGGTCGCCGGGCTTGAACACGTCCTCGACCCTGGGCACGCGGTGCGTGCTCATCTCGCTGAGGTGCAGCAGCCCCTCCTTGCCGGGCAGGCACTCCACGAAGGCGCCGAAGGCCATCAGGCGCGTGACGGTACCCCAGTAGACCTCCCCGGCCTCCAGGTCCTTCGTCAGGGCCAGAACCATGTCCCGGGCCTCGTCCACCTGCTCCTGCGTCGGCCCGGCGATACTCACCTCGCCCGTATCCTCCACGTTCATCTTGACGCCGGTTTTCTGCGTGATACCGCGGATCGTCTTGCCGCCGGGGCCGATGACGTCCCGGATTTTCTCGGGGTCGATGCCCATCTTGAGGATGCGCGGCGCGTTCGGCGACAGGGAGTCCGGGACGGAAATCTCGGCCTCCATCCTGTCGAGGATCTGCATACGGGCCTGCTTCGCCTGGGACAGCGCGTTCTGGAGGATCTCACGGGTGATGCCGCCCGCCTTGTTGTCCATCTGGAGGGCCGTCACGCCCAGGCGCGTGCCGGCGACCTTGAAGTCCATGTCGCCGTAATGGTCCTCGAGCCCCTGGATATCCGTCAGCACGCGGACCTTGTCGCCCTCCTTGATCAGCCCCATGGCGATGCCCGCGACGTGGCGCCGCAGGGGAACGCCCGCGTGCATCATCGAAAGGCTGCCGCCGCAGATGCTGGCCTGCGAGCTCGAACCGTTGGACTCCAGGATGTCGGAGACGACGCGGACCACGTAGGGGAACTCGTCCTCCGTGGGGATGACGGGCCGCAGCGCGCGCTCCGCCAGGGCTCCGTGACCGATCTCGCGCCGGCCGGGGCCGCGCATGGGGCGCACCTCGCCGACGGAATAGGGCGGGAAGTTGTAGTGCAGAATGAAGCGCTTGGCGGGCTCGTCCAGCTTGATGCCGTCCAGCACCTGGTCGTCCTCCCCCACCATGCCCAGCGTCGTCACGGCCAGGGACTGGGTCTCGCCGCGGGTGAAGAGCGCCGAACCGTGGACACGGGGCAGGATCCCCGTCTCGCAGGAGATGGGGCGCAGCTCGTCCATGGCCCTGCCGTCGACGCGAACCCCCTCGTCGACGATGATGGCGCGCATGATGTCCTTGACGCGCCCGTCGACGCATGCGGAGATGTACTCCCCCTTGTCGGGGAACGCCGCGGAAAAGTGCTCCTTCGCCGCCCTCTTGACCTCCGCAATCTTCTCGTAGCGGGGCTTCTTCTCATGAATGCGGACGGCGGCGTCGATCTCCCGGTCCAGGTTCGCGCGGACCCAATCGTCGATCTCGGGGATGCGCTCGGGAAGGGGAATCGCGATCTCGGGCTTACCAATCTCCTCCTTCATCTGCCGGAAGAGGGCTATGAGCTTGCGGATCTCGGAGTGGGCCAGGTCGAGAGCGTCGACGAGGACCTCCTCGGAGACCTCCTGCGATCCGGACTCCACCATGGTGATGCCATCGTCGTGACCGGCGACCAAAAGCTCCAGCCGGGACTCGGCCATCTGAGCCTCCGTGGGATTGACGACCAGCCTGTCCCCGACCAGTCCAATGCGCACCGCCCCCACGGGGCCGCCCCAGGGGATCCCCGAGATGGACAGGGCCGCCGAGGCTGCGTTGATGCCCAGCACGTTGGGCGGATAGACCTGATCCATCGCCATGACCGTGCTCACCACGTGGACGTCGTTGCGCATGGCGTCGTCGAACAACGAACGGATGGAGCGGTCCGCGACGCGCGCGCTGAGGATGGCGGACTCGGAGGGCCGTCCCTCGCGCTTGATGAACCCGCCGGGGATCTTCCCGGCCGAATAGTAGCGCTCCTCGAAATCCACCAACAGGGGGAAGAAATCTATGCCCGTCCGGGGCGTATCGGTGACGCAGGCCGTCGTCAGCACGACCGTCTCTCCGTGGGACGCCATCACCGCGCCGTTCGCCTGCCTGGCAACCTTACCCGTCCGGAAGACGAGCGGCTGCTCGCCGATCCGTACGGAATATTCCTTTTCCATATAATAGCCTCCTCGATTTTTTTATCTTTTCCTGCATATACAAGGACAAGAATAACATAATACGAACGTTACTCCAAGGGAAAAGCCGATGAATATACAGGTTGAGGAACGAACCGAGGCCGGGGAAGACACACCCCCCGGCCTCGGCTTTCGTATCGTTTATTTTTTACGCGCCTCACTCCACGATGTACATGAAGGACACGCCCTTAGGCCCTCGCCAGAGCTCGTCGATACGCCACAGGTCCTCCACAGGTTTGAAGAGGTGGTTGTACCTGGACCGCGTCACCCCGTCGGGGTTCAGCATGTTATCCGCGTCCGGATCCTTTGGCGGTTCCACGCCCTTCCGCCTGGCCTCGGCGACCTGACGCCGATACTCCTTGCGTCTCTCAAAGGCGTCCTCCAGCGGCTTGATCATGCCCGGCAGCTTTTTCAGCTTCTCGTCCAGCAACGCCTCGGCCCTCTCCGCATCCTTGACGCTCCGCAGGCTCAGGACGGCGTAGTCCTTCAAGAAATCCTCGTAGGTCAGATGCTTGACCACAACGGTGTGGTTCTCGTCATTGTTCGAGGTCACCCGGCGCTCCCAATCCTCCAACCGCCGGGCCATCACCTCGGTTTTATCGGTTATCTCGGTCACATAGCTGTCGCACGCCCCACCGGCCCTCAGAATCGTGGCCGTCGAGGTGCCGTCGCCGTTGTCGAGGAACGGCCCCGGCTCGAGGCCCCGCTCCCTGCGCTTAAAATCCCGCTCCAGAAGGGCGACCGCCAGCGCACGGTTCTTATGGACATGGCTCTTCGCCTTCTCGAAGAGCTCCGCATCCAGGGGGTTATCCGGGTCCTTGCCGTCCAGGAGCAGCTTCATCCGGGCCGTGTCGAAGGACATCTCGGCCTGGAGGCGCGTCAGCTCCTTGTCCAGCTCCAGGCGGTCCCGGCTCGTGAGGTAGTTCTCCTGCCCCAGCTTCGCCAGGTCCTTCATGGCCGCCATGGTCGCGGCGGTGCGCTTGACATAACACCCGGCCTCCGTGTTCCTCTCCCTGGGCAGCTTCGCAGCGGCCTTGGCCTGCTCCGTCTCCGGCAGCTCCGCCCTCCAGCCGGCCTCCGGCTTCACGGCCGACGGTGCGGATGCCGACATCCGGCTCAGGCGCACCCCCTCCTCGGAGAGGAGTACCTCATCCCGCGGGCCAGGCTCCGTAACCGAGGAAGATGGGGGGGAAGACAGGTGCAGCCTCGAAAGGGCGCGCAGATCCTGCGCATGAAACGGGGACGGCCGATGCATCAGCCGCGCCCACAGGCCGCTTCCGACACCAAAGCTCATCGTGCGTCAACCTCCTTGTCCTGTTTCAAAGCCTTATCCTTCGGACCTCCTGTCCTCAGGAACGCTTGAAGCGCAACTCTTTATTCATATCCATTATTACTCATCATCCGCTCGCATTCATTATACCTCATACCCCAGGCAAACGCCGGACCGGCCGGGCTTATTCCCCGCCCCTAAGGTGCGCGACGATCTTCCGGGCCAGGGCGGGCCCGAGAAGGTATAAAGTCCTCGCGGCCCTTGGCGTGACCGCTCCGCGGACAGGCTCGCCACCACTTAGGAAAGGTCAGAACAGCGAATCGTCGAGCAGGAAGTCGACGACTCCGATGTTCAACACACCGTTTTCATCGTACCAACGCTTCCTGATGTCGTGCCGTACCACAATTTTGGGGAAGGAATCGCCGATCAGCCCGAAGGGCCTCGTCTCGGCCTCGATCTTGCTGTCGTTTTCCATCGCGTAGACGGACTGGATATAGACTTTTTTTCCGCCCTTCGAGGCAATGAAGTCGATTTCCCGGGCAATGTGTTTCAGCTTGCCGTCCTTCCTCTCGTTGGAATAGACGACGCCGATATCGACGCCCGCACGGCGTATCACCAGCTCGTTATAGACGATGTTCTCCAGGATGTGGGTCGGCTCCTGCTGGCGAAAACCGATACGGGCGTTGCGGAGTCCGATGTCCTCGCAATAATACTTGTTGGGGTAGTCGAAGTAAGATTTGCCCTTGACATCGTAGCGTTTGCATTCACTGAAAAGAAAGGCATCCTCGAGATAGCCCATGTATGCCCTCACGGTATTGCTCGACACCCGCTCCTGCCGTTTGAGCTTCTTTACGGAATTGATCGCGTTCGACACATTCGTCGGATTGGTGAGAGAGCCCACCGAAGAGCAGAGCAGATCGAGAATGTCCGACAGGACGTCCTCGCGCGCAATCCGCTTACGCTCGACGATGTCCTTGAGATAGACCTCGGAGAACAGCGATTTCAGGTATGCCATCCTCGCTTCATCGTCCGGCCTGGACAGCACGAGCGGCATTCCGCCGAAGAAGGCATAGTTGTCGAAGGCCCCGCTTTTGTCGCCGCCGACAGCCGCATAGTATTCCGCAAAGGAAAGCGGATGCACGCGCACCTCGTCGCTGCGCCCACGGAACTCCGTCAGGACGTCGCTCGACAGCATCCTTGAATTGCTGCCGGTCACATAGACATCCAGATTCGGGAGGGACCGAAGATCGTTCAGCGCGTCGTAAAAAGTCACGGCCTTTCCCGCCTCGTTGTATGGGTTGGGCACCTCATCCGACATCTGGATCTCGTCGACGAACAGGTAGAATTTCTCATTGCTCCCCTCGGTCCTGCCTCGGACATAAGCGGCCAGCTCCAGGGGGTTGCGATAGCGAATGTCCCGCGCGAGGTCCAGCTCGACGCTGATGATCCGGTCCTCGGCCACGCCGGAGGAAAGCAGATGTTTTTTGTAGAGCGTGCGCAGCAGATAGGATTTGCCGCACCTGCGGATGCCGGTGACGACCTTGACCTGTCCGTTCCAGGCAAAACCGATGAGCTGGTTCAAATATCGATCTCGTTTGATCTCCATATTTGATCTCCATATTAGATCTCCATAGTCGCATCCACACAGTCACATCCATTGAAAACTCATTGATATTTTCATGCAGGTTTTCAATATCCATTATGCGCACAAAAGGACGGGAAGTCAACGGCGTACCCTAAGGACGCTTAAAGAACGCCGGCCATGCCCGGCAGTTCGCCCCGGGGAGCACGACCGCTGCCCCTTTCGAGTTCATGGGACTTCGCGTCCCCGTCCCGCCTCACCCGGAGACGCCTCGCCCTCGCCCCTCAGGTGCGCGACGATCTTCCGGGCCAGGGCGGGGCCGAGGCCGGGCACGGCGCAGAGCTCCTCGGGCTCCAGGGCGGCGATGCGCTGGACGGAACCGAAGCGCACCAGCAGCTGGGCCGCACGCGCCTTTCCGATGCCGGGCACGTCCTCCAGGGCCGACCGGCGCAGCCTTCCGGCCCGCGCGTTGCGGTGCGTCGTGATGGCGTAGCGATGGACCTCGTCCCTCAGGCGCTGAAGAAGCTGCAGGACGGGGTCGTCGAGCCCCAGTCGCAGGGGGTCGTTCGGCCGTCCGGGCAGGAAGACCAGTTCCTCCCGCTCGGCCAGGGCGATCAGGGGAAGCTCCAGCTTCAATTCACCGAGGGCCTTCAGCGCAAACTCCAGCTGGATGGGGCCTCCGTCGATGAGGGTGAGCTGCGGCATGGGCTCGGACCTGTCCAGGACGTGCCGGTAGCGGCGCAGCACCGTCTCCCGCATGGAGGCGAAGTCGTCGATCTCCCCGTCCTGCAGGGTCCGGATTTTGAAGCGGCGGTAGAGCGAGGGGTTGGGGCGCCCCTGCTCGAAGACGACGCAGCACCCGTAGGTCTCGCGCCCGGACATGTGGGAGATGTCGAAGGCGTCCATCCGCCACGGAAGCGTCTTGAGCCCGAAGAGCTCCTGCATCCGGTTCAGCACCTGCCAGGTCTCGCTGTCCAGGTCCTCCTGGAGCGTCGAGGAGACGCGCTGGCGCGATATCCGCCACAGCGCGCGGATGGTGTCGCGGTACCGCGCGGCCTCCTCGAAGGCCATCCGCTTCGCGGCCGCGTCCATCCTGTGGCGGAGCCGCTCGACCAGCTCGGCGGTGTTGCCCTGGAGGAGCAGGATGATGTCGTTCACGCGCTCGCGGTACTCCGCCTCCGTGCAGAGCGCCGCGCAGGCGCCCATGGACCGGCCGAGGCTGTACTCCAGGCAGGGGCGCCGCTCGGGGTCCGGGCGCAGCTCCGACCGACAGACGCGCAGGGGAAAATAGCGCTCCGCCAGGCGCAGCAGGGTGCGGATGTTCCCGGCACTGACGAAGGGCCCCAGGTAGACGGAGCCGTCGTCCTCCTTCCGGCGCGTGATCTCCAGGCGCGGAAAGGCCTCGTTCGTGATGCGGATGTAGGGATAGCGGTCGCTCATCTTGAGGTCGATGTTGAAGAAGGGCGAGTAGCGCCGGATCAGTTTGGCCTCGACGATCAGGGCCTCGGCCTCGCTCTCCGTGCGGATGACGGAGATGTCCCGAACCAGCGAGACCAGCTTGCGGAGCCGCGGCGAGGCGAACCCCGAGTGCCGGAAGTACGACGACACGCGGCGCTTGAGCTTGATGGCCTTGCCCACGTAGAGGACGGTCCCCTCCTCGTCCCGCATGATGTAGACCCCGGGCTTCTCGGGCAGCCCCTTGAGGATGGCGGCGATGTGCGGCGAGGTCATGACAAGGGCCCCCCGCCCGAAAAACGGGGGCTCACGGCATGGGATGTTTCGATCCTCCGGGTCCCGGATCCCACGGGACGTGCGACGTGCCACATGTCTACAGTTTACCGCGCATCCCGCCCGCCGTCACCCGGAGAGGACACGGAAAACGCGGGGCGCGATCCGTTTCGGAACAAAGGACATCGCCGCCCGCTGCGGCATTGAGTATTCTCCGTTGTATAATCTAAATTATACTAAGTTAAATTATCTTATAGACCACCCAATGGGGAGAAGGAGGGGATGGAATGAAATTTTTGGGAAGGGTTTCGGAGCTGCGTACCCTGGAGCGGGAATTTGCGAGAGGCTCGGGGTTTGTCGTGGTCTATGGACGGCGCAGGGTTGGAAAGACAACGCTCATCAAGGAGTTTCTGGAGGGGAAGGAGGGCCTTTACTTTCTGGCGACGGAGGAACTGGAGGGAGGGAACCTCCGCAATTTTTCCCGCGCGCTCTCCCATTTCACCGGACAGGAATATTTGCGGAACGCTCACTTCACGGACTGGGATCCCTTGTTCCAGGTTCTCGCCCAGTTTCATCCGGAGCGAAAAAAAGTGCTGGTGCTGGATGAATTTCAATACCTGACCCAGGTCAACCCCGCCTTCCCCTCCATCCTCCAGAGGGCCTGGGACGAGACGCTGCAGGCCGCCAACATCATGCTCATCCTCTGCGGCTCGCTCATCGGCATGATGCAGGAGCAGACCCTGTCCCACCGCAGCCCCCTCTACGGCCGGCGCACAGCGCAAATCCGCCTGTCGCCGCTGAGCTTCATGGAGCTCCTGGACGACGGGGCCGACAGGACGTTCGCGCAGCGGGTCGAGACCTACGCCGTGACGGGGGGCGTTCCCAAGTATCACGACTTCTTCGACAACGACCTGCCCCTGATGGAGAACATCGAGCGCGAGGTCCTCCAGAAAAACGGCTTTCTCTACGAGGAACCGATCTTTCTTCTGGAGAGGGAGGTACGGGAGACGGTCGGCTACTTCTCCATCATGCGGAGCATCGCCGCGGGGAATCACAAGCTGTCGAAGATCGCCGGAAACCTGGAGACATCCTCGCATCAGCTGAGCCCCTATCTGCGCACCCTGCTGGATCTCGACCTGCTGGAGAAGCGAGTCCCCGTGACCGAAACCCACCCGGACAAAAGCCGCAAGGGGCTCTATCGTATCCGCGACAACTTCATCCTCTTCTGGTTCCGGTTCGTCTATGGATACAGGGGAGAACTTGAAATGGACAACCTGGACTACGTGATGCGGATTCTGAGGCGGAGCTTCATCGAGTCCCACGTGTCGGGCATTTACGAGGACGTGTGCCGGGAGATCCTGCTCCGCCTCTGCCGCACGGAACGGCTGGATTTTTTCCCCACCTCCGCTCGGGTGGGCTCCTACTGGAACGCAAACACGGAGATCGACGTCGCGGCCCTGGATACCGAACGCAAGCACGCAATCCTGGGCGAATGCAAATACCATGTCCAGCCGGTGGACACGGATGTCCTCTCCGCGCTGGTACGGAAAAGCGAGAACATTCCGGAGCTGGACGGCTATGCGCGAACCTTCCTGCTGTTCTCCAGGAGCGGCTTCACAAAACAGCTGCGGCAGGCGGCAGCCCGGCGGAAGGATGTCTTTCTGGTAAACGAAATGGACGTCCTCTGAAGCGGATTCGCGCTCCCTACCGGCTGGTCTCTATTTCGCCGATCTTTTCCTCGAATCCGTAGATCGTGGGGTCTATTTCGTCCACCGTCCGGTTCAGGTCGTCGAGCCCGCGGAAGCGGCGCCCCTTGGGCAGGCGGTTGGCGAAGCGCTTGACCTTCAGCAGGGCCTGGAGGTAGTTGCGCTCGAAGGGCAGGACCATCTGCGCGGCCATCAGCGCGCTCGGCGTCGCCTCCTCGAAGAACAGCAGGGCCATCTCCAGGTTCTCGTCGATGTCCATCTCGTCGTACCATATCTCCGCGAGGATCGTGCGGAAACGCGCGCGGTCCGTCCCGTGCACCATCTTGCGCACCACCCGGTCGATCTTGCGCATCCCCGCCCGGAGCATCTCCAGGACGATATGGGCGTCCGCCGTCGGCAGCGAGTACTCGGCGATGTACTCCGCCTCCACCTCCGGCAGGGCCTGACGGCGCAGCAGGCGTCCATAGGAGGGATGAAGCGTCACCACCGCCGGCTCGGAGGGGGAATCCACCAGGTCCCGGAACACCTTTCCGGTGTCGAATCCCCTCCGCTCGAAGGGCGACGCCTTGAGCCAGGTCACGAACCCCGGGTCGAACAGCCCCTTGCGCCCCGCGCGGCCCGCCATCTGGAGAAACTCGTTCTTCGATATGGGCTCGTCGTGATGGTACTGCACCAGCTGGGCGAAGACGACGTACTGAGCGGGCAGGTTGACCCCCAGGGCCAGGGCGTTCGTCCCGCAGACGACATCCAGGATGCGCTCGCGGAACGCCGACTCCACCAGGAGCTTCTCCTTGGGGAACATGCCCCCATGATAAATCCCCACCCCGCTCAGCAGAGGGGGGGCGATCTTCGGAACCTCCAGGATCCCGGCCAGCTCGTTCAGCCTCTCCCGCGCCTCCCGGGGAAGGTGCGGGCGCGTCCGCGCAACCGCGAAGGCCAGGTCGGACGCCCCCTTCTGGGAGAACAGAAAGATCAGGGCATCGTGGACGCCGCCCACCGTCATGGGGTTTTCGGGGGTGAAGATGAGGCGGGTCGTCCTCTTTTTGCTCTCGTGGATGACGAAGTCGCGGGAGCAGATCTCCGAGAGATAGCGCCCCACGGACCGGACTCCGCCGAGCGTGGCGGACATCACCAGGATGGGAGTCTCGGGATGCGTGGCGCGTATTCCATCGATGTAGGTCCGCGCGCGGTCGGGGTCGCTGAAGATGTAATGGAACTCGTCCACGATGAGCTTCTGGCCGGGCTGGTCCGCATACTTCATGGTGTAGATCTCCTGCGTGCAGCAGATGATGCGGGCCCCCTCGTTCCGCTTGAAGTCGCCCGTCTCGATCCCCACGTCCAGCCCCATCCGCCGCAGGTCCATATAGCGCTCGTTGCTCAGGGCCTTGATGGGGGCGGTGAAGACGACCCGTCGTGCGTCCGGCCAGCACACCTGCCCCTCCCGGTCCAGAAGCCCCGCCCAGAGGTAGGCCACCAGGGTCTTTCCCGACCCCGTCGGGGCCGAGAGCACGGCGCTGCGCCCCTCTATTCGATCGAAGGCCTCCAGCTGCCAATCGTAAAAATCCGTCTTATCCAAAGGACGAAGCCCCCCTCGATATGCCGACGAAGCCTCACGGCCCTATAGACACAAGCCCTCCGCGCTCTTGTCCGCGAAGGGCCTGCGATACCATGAATCGAAAATAGCGAGCAGCTCATAAGCCGGGTTCTGTACACGGTAACCATTTATCTGGGAGACTCCTCGCGGAGTCCCTCGAGCGACCGTACCCGGGGGTCGGCGGGCCGCCTCATCCCCCCCTATTCGGTCTTGCTCCGGATGGGGTTTGCCAGGCACACGGCTTACGCCGTATCCGGCAGGCTCTTACCCCGCCTTTTCACCCTTACCCCGGCGAGGGGGCGGTCTGTTTTCTGTGGCACTTTCCTTCGGCTCGCGCCGACCGGGCGTTACCCGGCATCCTGCCCTGTGGAGCCCGGACTTTCCTCCGCGGCCCGAGGGCCGCGGCGGCTACCCGAGCTGCTCGCCAAACATTGTACCATGCCCCCGCAGCATTCGCCCAACACCCAACAGCGCCGACAGCCAACGGCTCAAGTGCGTCCGCACATAATCGAAAACACGTAACGCAGAAACTTTTCCTCCCCCATACGGCATCCGTCTCCGCTCAGTGCGTGAACAACACCGTGGCGTGGCCGGTGGTGGATGGCGCTCCCCCCTCTCGCGTTCTGGCTACTTTTTCACCTTTTGGCGCACGTAGGTTCCGTCCAGAACAACACCCATACCACACCAGCCGCTCTGCTTGAACTCGAGCGAGGTGGTCACCGTCGCCGTGTCGCCCTTGAAGGTCACGGTCATCCGGGCCTCCTCGGCTTCGGGATCGACGAACTCCGCAACCCCGTCCTTCAAGCGCCCCCTGCCGGACAGCTCTCCCACATTCGCATTTCCCGGGGAGGTCTCGCGAACGGCCTCGATCTTCGCCTCCAGATTGGGCAGGGTGCGGTTGTAGACCTTGAGCCACCCATCCTCGCCGCCCTTCCCCTTACGGACGTAAAATCCCTGCACCCCGGAGGGGTTGCCCATCAGAAAGGCATCTTCCGCGGCCGTCTGGATCGCCCTCATCCGCATTTCCGTGACCAGGGCATAAGCCTTCGGAGCCTCCATCCCGTTCTTCATGAACTCCTTTGCCTCGGTGTCCCGGCCCTTGGCGACCCACGCGCCCTGCTCCTTCTTCAACGCCTCGAACGCAGCCTTCGGCATGACCTTCTTCGCCTCGGCCCAGGCCTGGTTCAGGGCCTTATCGGCCGCGACGAACCCGGGATCCTTCAGCATCTCCTGATACTCCGCGCCGGTCAGGGCCAACGCGGACCCCGCAAGGATCCCAACCCAGCACAACGACGCCAGAAACTTTCTCATCATCTTCCTCCTGTCTCAGACTCGGGCGGCACTCCCCGGGGGCTCTCCGCCGTTATCGCGCCATTACCCCCTCCGGTCGGGTCACTCCACCCCCAGCGCCAAGCTTTCAACAGCCTGAAACGCAAGATCGTCCCAGGGGCTTCTCGACCCCTCATCGCGAGAAGAGGGATAGGAGACCTCGCACTCGGCCCAGACCTCCTCGTTGACCACGAACTTGCGCTGAAAGAACCTGTCGCCGTCCCACCAGCAGAGTCTCCAGGAGTCCTCCGTCAGATTCTCGAAGACAAAATCTTTTCCCACGGATTGCTTGGCTTTCTCAAAAGCCGACCTCAGCGTGTCCTCATCCATGACATTCCCACCCGAAACCCGAAAACGCGCCTTTCCATCCTTTGAAGCCAGAATTATCCCATCCGCATTGTCCGGCAGCGTGACAACTTCCGAAAAGAGCTCATACGGAACCTCCACAGAATAACCGAAACGGTCGTTTCCATAAAAAAGCAGTCCCTCCCCCTCCTTGTCGGGTATAGGGTAGAGGTTGACCTCCGTCCCCCGTTCCTTATCCTTGAGGGTCAGGGCCGGCTCGAAAGCCAGCGCCCCGGAAGCCGCGAGAAGAAGCGTGATAAAGGACAGTAACGCCTTAAAGCGAACGTTTTTCATAATACCCTACCTCCACTCAATACTGTGCTTTCAAAATACTGCCATTCAACGAGAGAATAAAACCGTGGCGTGGCCGGTGGTGCGGCTCGCGTTCGGGAGGAAGTCCGCGGAGTTGCTGCGCTCCAGCAGCTCGCTCCGCACGGCTCCGAGGCCCTGGAGGAGCGTCAGGAGGAGCCGCGCGCCCCGCGGGCAGTCCACGTCCATCCCGTTGAGCTCGTCCAGCCGGAATGCGCGTATCGCCGCGAGGGTGCGCTCGTCCTCGGCGTCGGACTCCGCGCGGGGCTTGTAATGGGAGAGGTCCATGCTCAGGATGACCACGCCGCCATGCTCGCGTAGGAGCCCTTCGAGGACTTTGCGCACGCGCAGGACCTGCAGGTCCGTCGCGCGGGACTTCATGACCAGCGGCAGCACCGGGACGTCGCCGAAGAACTTTCGTATGCGCGGGATGTGCTCCGTGATGCTGTGGTCGCGCCGGGGGACGCTGTCCTGGCGCAGGGCCGCTCCCTCCAGGGACGAGGCCCCCTCCGCATCGGCCCGAAGGAGCCCCGAGGGCGTCCGCCAGTCCGCCGCCGAGAACACGATGTTCTGCCGCGCCCTCATGAAGTGGTCGGGCCCGATCAGGATGACGCGCGCCGGGTGGGGAATCTGCTCCCAAATCCGCTCGTAGAGGCGGTCGATGAGGGCCCCCGCCACGTTGTGATGGGGCGCGATGGCCCCGACGACGAGGGGCGGCCCCCCGCTCCCGAGGGCCGGGGAGGCAGGGAGCGCCAGGAACAGAAACAGGAGCAGGGACAAACACGGGAGGCCGCGCAGCACGAGGACCCTGCCATGGAGGAACGGGCGCGGCCGGAGCCTTCCGGCCGCGCCCCAGGCGCTACTCGTACAGCTTGCCATGCCAGGCCGGCAGGTACTTCTCGAGGTCGTCCTGCCTCTTCGGGTCGTAGACAATTGCCTTCCACCGGTCGTCGTTCATGCGCCCCTCGGTCAGGGACTGGATGAAGGTGTAGTAGGAGAACATATACCCCTTCGTCACGCGGAAGCCGCCGGACTTGTCGTTGACGTAGACGCTGAGCCTGCGCGGCGTTCCGACCCCCATGAAGAGGGCCAGGTTGGCATCGGCGTCCGTCGCCACGTCGGCGACCAGGGCCATCCTCAGCTGATTCTGGGACTTCTCGCCGTAGACCTCGTAGGTATCCTCGGGCAGGACCGAGGGCAGGCGCAGCTCGATGATGGTCAGGAAGTCCGA
>ERZ773099.1033-NODE-1033-length-21266-cov-8.749045_pt1 | contig 21266 bp, 19 predicted proteins | sample MGYA00511120_ERZ773099 | MGnify/ENA primary metagenome ERZ773099 (study PRJEB29015, sample SAMEA2738012) | human oral metagenome | biome: human oral; feature: human-associated habitat; material: dental | place: China | collected 2104 ...
TAGTTGAAAGAGCTCCAAGATTAGGAAGAAACCCTAAAACTGGTGAAGAAGTTAAAATTGGTAAGAGAAAATCAGTTAAATTTAGACCAGGAAAAGCATTTTTAGAAAAATTAAACTAACAGAATAAACAAATAAAAATAGAGTCATTTGACTCTATTTTTATTTGTCTCTTATAGATTTCTTTACAGATATTATGGGTTTATTTTCATCATCTAAAATAACATTCCCACTTACACCATAAACTTCTCTTAACATTTTTTCGGTTATAACTTTTTTTGCTTCTCCTGAATTATATAATTTCCCATCATTTGACAGTATAACAATATGATCAGCATACCTTATAGCTAAATTTATATCATGAAGTATAACAATAATATCAACTTTTTTTAATTTTATAAAATTTTGAAGAAATTGACATAATTCAAGCTGTTTTTGTAAATCTAAAGAATTTGTTGGCTCATCTAAAAGAATAAGTTTAGGATTTCTAACTAATGTCTGAGCTACAAATACCATCTTTTTCTGTCCACCACTTAATTCACTAAATGTTCTTGTTATTAAATCTTCAATATTTAGTGCTTTGAGAATTTCTGTTACTGCTTTTATATCTTCATCAGAAATTTTTTGATGAAGTTCTGGTAATCTACCCAATAAAACCATTTCTAAAACTGTCAATGGAGAAATATTTAAATCCATTTGTGGAAGATAGGAAATTAATTCTATCTTTTTATTAAAATTTATTTTAGATAAATTTACACCATCATAATATATATTTCCCTGATATCTCAATAAACCAAAAATTGCTTTTAGTAATGTTGATTTCCCTGCTCCATTTGGACCTAAAATTACATTAAACCCCTTAGCAAAATTTAGTGATAAATTCTTAAAAATATTTTCTTTATGTTTATTATAGGAAAAACTTAATTCTTTTATTTCAAGCATTATATACTCCTTCTTTTACCAAATATCATACTGATAAAAAACGGTATTCCTATCACTGATGTAACTAATCCAATAGGCAAAATTACCCCAGAAATAACTAACTTGCTTATTAGAAAAGATAATGATAAAATAAAACCTCCTAATAAGGCAGATAAAGGCATAAAAAATCTTTGATCTTCTCCTACAATTAATCTTGCTATATGAGGTGCTATTAAGCCTACAAAACCTATTGTTCCAACAAAACTAACTGCAACAGCAGAAAGAAGAGAAATTATTAAAATAATTTGTTTTCTCAACTTATATGGATTTACTCCTATACTTTCTGCTTTAGCATCTCCCAAAGTCATAGCAGTTAATTTCCAAGAATTTTTATATAAAAATATTATACATACTATTAAAATAATCAAGACTATTAAAAGTTTTGTCCAAGTTGTTTTTAATAAACTTCCAAAATTCCAAAAAATAAGATTTTGTAATTTATCTTCATCAGCAACATATTCCAAAATCATTGTAAATGAGGTAAAAAGAAAGTTTAATGCTATTCCAAACAGTATTATTGCAGTTTTTCCTATTTCTCTCTGACTTGAAAATAAATATATCATTGTAGATATTAAAAATGTAAAGAAAAAAGAATTTCCTGTTACAGCCAATGTATCTGGCAGGTTAAAAACACTACTATTTAAAACTAAAGCTAAAGCTGCTCCAAAAGAAGCAGCTGATGTTATTCCCAAAGTATAGGGACTTGCTATTGGATTTTTTAAAATTGTCTGTATTTCACAACCACCTATTCCTAAAGAAAATCCAACCACTATTGCCATTAATGACATAGGCAATCTAATTTTTCTAATAATTAGTATATTATTTCCTTCACCTTCATTGATAAAAATTGCTTTTAAAATTTCTTTAATACTTATAGAAGTTGAACCTACAGATATATTTAATAGAAATAAAAGCAAAAGTAAAATAATTATTATATTAATAATTAATATTCTTTTTTTAATTAAACTTTTATATATAATTTTATTATTTGATATATCTATGTTTTTTTTTACTTCCATTATTTACTCCATTATTTTTTATTTTTATTCATCTCAGCCTTATCACAATCTTCTAAATTATACATCCAAGTACTGATACTGCTATCTAATAACATAAATTTATCAAAAAATTCATCTAAAACAGCTTCAGGATTTATTCCTTTAAATTCTTTTGGATAAAAAATTGTAGCCATTTTTAATGCTGGATAAAAACCATATATTGATCTACTTGTAGAGTGTGCAAATTCGTATAGATTTCTATTTCTAATAGCTTTTAAATCTTTCCAACCATTTCTATTCACAATATCAAATTGACATTTTTTCTTTTCTTTAGAACTATCAAGCCAACCATCATTAACTCCACTTAAAATTATAAAATCTGGATTGTTTTTTAATACATATTCAGGATCTATAGTATTTCCTCCACCCTTAGAAACAGGCTTATCAGCTAAAAGTTCATCAGCTATATTTTTCCCTCCTGCTATATTTATTATAATTCCCCAACCAGATTTATTTGTTGCTGTTGGTCCAAATACTTCTGAATATCCAGATTTTTCATAATAAACTGTCGGTTTATCTTTTCTATTTTTTAAATTTTTTGAATTCATTATTGAATATTGTTTATCAATAAAATTTATTACTTCATTTGCTTTTGCTTTTTCTTGGAAAACATCTCCTAAAATTCTCATTGCCTGTTGTACAGATTTTTCTGAATCTTTCCCTGGAACATCTATTAAAATAATTTTTATTCCTGCTTCAGCTAATTGATCTTTTATTTCAAGAGCATATTTATGAGCAGCCATTGCTGAATTTACGATTAAAACATCTGGTTTAACTGCTAACAACATTTCAAGATCAAATGGAGATGCATGTTCAGATATTTGAGCAGTGTGTTCCATATAATTTCCAACAACAGGTGTATATAATTTTGCATATTTGTTTAAACCATGTCCTCCATCTTGTCCAGAACCAACTAACATATTAAATGCTTCTTTTCCTTTTAATGGAATAATATAATCAATTACATCCATTGTACTTATTGCATAAGTAGAAATAGGCAGTCCAATTTCTATTTTTCTTCCTTTTGCATCTGTGATAATGACAGTTTCTTTAATATCTTTCTTTTTAGGTAATTTTTTTAAATCTAATTTAGCATTTAAATTATCAGTTTTAGTTATATCAGGTTTATAAGCATATTTTATAGGATCTACTCCCATTTTTTCCAAAGCATTTGCAACAGCCTCTACAATTGCTTTACTTGTAACAGTAGCTCCTGCAACACTATCTACATCTAATGATTGTTTTTTTAAAATTTCATTTGGAATTTTTGAAATTGCAATATCTCCAACATCTTTTGTTTCAGTGTGACTTTTAATAGAAATATTTGTAAACTTACCATCTTTCAGTTCTGTTAGTACAGTTATTTTTCCATGATAACCTACTGCTGTTCCTGTTTTACTTCCTGTAACCAAATTTTTATTTTCTCCATATAATGTTTGAGAAAAAATAAAAGCTAAAATAAAATTTAAAATAAAAAATAATCTTTTTAAATTTTTCATTTCTTACCTCCTAGTGATATTTTTATTTTATTTAGTAATTTTAGAACTTTCTTTATAGTCTTTATCTGTATCAACCCTTGGTATAAAAACTTTTATATCTAATACAGGACTATTGTTAAGAGCATCTAAGCCCATGACAGTTATTTTATTTCCTTCAATTGAAAGTATTTTACAAACACATATAGCTATTGGGTTAGGTCTATTAGGTGAGCGAGTTGAAAATACTCCTTTTTCTAAAGTAGCAAACGGAGGAGTAGATTTTAATACATTTCTATCAGCTCTATCTCCCCAATATAAAACTATTATACTTTTTAAAAACTCAACTCCATCTAAAGCAGCTATATATTCTGGAAAAATTTCAATTACAGATTTTTCATCAGAATATTTTCCTTGACTTGGAACATTATCCTTACTTTCATATACACTATGTATAATGCCTATTTTTTTTAAAATCATATTATTTCTCCTATCTAAAAAAAATATTTATATCAAATTAAATAATTATTTTGCAAAGTAAACTTTATTTGATTATATCATTTCTTTAATTTTTATGTCAATAAAAGTATTTTTTTTAAAAAATTTATTTCTAATTTTAGATATTTTGTTTTATTTTAATTATATATATTTAAAATTATAAAAAAATGATGCTAATGGAAATTTTCTTTTAACATCATTTTACTTTATTATATGAACTATTTATTTTAATATTTCAAGTATCTCATCCTTATTTAAAGGTTCAACCACTATATATGAAGCATCTATGAATTTGTATTTATTTGATGGAAGTCTCTTTATAAAATCATCATATATAGATTCTCCAATTTTATCAAAACCTTCTTCTCCATTTTCATCAACTTTATAAGCACAAAAAAATATTTTCCAAAAAGCAACTTCCTCATTTTTTATATAATTCATAGAAAAAATTTCTACATTTGGTTTATATGGAAGAACTGTTCTAAGATTTTCTATTAATACATAATAAGCCCATTTTTTATTATGCTCTTTATCATCTACAAAAAATTGTTTTGCTAAGTAGGCATCAATATATTGTATATTCTCACAAAATTTTGAAAATTCTTTTATCTCATCAGATGAATTTACTATCCTTTCAATTATTTCTTTATCAAAAGAAACAGGTCTTTTAATTCCATAAATATTATCCACATTAAAACCTTTTTCATTTTCTTTATTTAATAAATCTAAAATAGCTTTAATTCCTGATTTTATATCACTTTTATAATCATAAGTATTTATAGTTCCAGAAGTAAAAATTTCTCTTTGTTCAGACAGAATTTTAGAATTTAATTTTTCTGATAATACTTTCATAAATTCCAATACTATAAACCAATCATTTTCAGAAGCAGGAGTAAATTCTCTTATAACATAAGAGTTTTTTGTAGTATTATATGAAAACTCAAAACCTCTTACACTTTTTCCCTCAACTCCAAATAAGATACAACTATGATTTTCTTGCCAACTTTCTATTGATGTATTATAAAATTTTTCTTTGTTAAAATCATCAGCATTAAAATCTATATTATAAATAGATAGTTTATATTCTTTACATAAATCTATTACTTCTCCAACTGTTAAAACTTTTTCATAACCAAAAAACTTTTTCTTATTTTTTATATGAAAACTTACACTCATTCTTTCTCCAATTTTAAAGATTTTTTATCAATTCCACAAGTTTATCAACATCTTCTTCCTTAGTTGCCCAAGAAGTTACAAATCTTGATGATTGATTTTCTCCTATTCCAAAAAATTCTACTGAAAAAATAACATCTTTTTCTAATTTATTTATTTGTTCTTGACCTAAATCTACAAAAACTTGATTAGTATAAGAATCTGTTGCCAACTTAATTCCTTTTTCTGCAAAAGCATTTTTTATTTTTAGAGCCATCTTATTTGAATGAACACCTATTTTATAATATAAATCATCTTTAAATAAAGTTGCAAACTGTACTCCTAATAATCTTCCCTTTGCAAATAATCCACCTTTCTGTTTCACAGAAAAATTAAATTCTTTTTTTATTTCATCATTTATAATCACAACTGCTTCACCAAATAATAAACCACATTTTGTCCCACCTATATAGAAAACATCACAATATTTAGGATAATCTTCTAAATTTATATCACATTTTTCAGAGGCAAGTGCTGAAGCAAGTCTTGCTCCATCTAAATATAAATACAGATTATTTTCTTTACAAACTTTACTGATGCTTTCTAATTCATTTTTAGTGTAGACAGTTCCTATTTCAGTAGTATTTGAAATGTATACCATTTTAGGTTTTACCATATGATGATCTTCATGTTTTCTTAATTCATTTAAAATTAAATTAGGAGTTAATTTTCCATCAATACCATCTACTTCAATTATTTTATGCCCTGTTGCCTCAATAGCCCCTGTTTCATGTATAGAGATATGCCCTGTTTTACAAGCAATAACAGCTTCATAAGGTTTTAGAGAATGGGAAATAACAGTTGTATTTGTTTGTGTTCCACCTACTAAAAAATAAATATTTGCATTAGGATAATTAATGTTTTCTTTAATTAAATTTCTAGCTTCTTTACAATACTCATCTTCTCCATAACCTACTGTTTGTTCATAATTTGTTTTTATCAATGCTTCCAATACTTCTGGACAAGCTCCTTCACTATAATCATTTTTAAAACTTATCATAATACACACCTCCTAAAAATTAAAACCTAATTGTCTATATGCTTCATACAAAATTACAACAGCTGAATTAGAAAGATTTAAAGATCTCCCCATTGGTATCATTGGAATTGTTATACATCTTTCAGGATTTTTATTTAAAATATCTTCTGGTATTCCTCTTGATTCAGGACCAAACATTATATAATCATTTTTTTCATATTTTACATCACAATATTTCTGTTTAGTTTTTGTTGTTGCATAAAAAAGTCTTATCCCCTTATTTGCTTCTAAAAATTCTTCAAAGGATTCCCAAACTTTTAAATCTACTAAATGCCAATAATCCATTCCTGCTCTTTTAACTTGTTTTTCATCCAGAGAAAAGCCTAATGGCTTTATTAAATGTAATTTTGTGTTTGTAAGTACACAACTTCTTCCTATATTCCCAGTATTATATGGAATTTCTGGTTGATATAAAACTATATTCATAATTTCCCCTCCAAATGACTTATGTTAGAAAAATCTATAATCTCAAATTTTCCATTTTCATATTTTACAATAGTATAGCTTGTATTTTTAGGTATAGATTCATCACTTAAAGTTGAAATATCTTTTCCACTTATATAATGTAACAAAGTTTTTAATGTAGCTCCATGACTAACAACTAAAACTCTTTCATAACCTTTATTTAATTTTATAAATTTTTCTAAACCTTTAGCAACCCTTTCTCTAACTTCAATAAAACTTTCTCCTTTAAAAGAGCTTGGATTATATTCAAGCTGATTAAAAAAGAAATTTTTAACTTGTTCTGGATAAAGTTTTTTAAATTCTTCTTGTTGTATCCCTTCCATATCTCCCATTGAAATTTCAACAAAATCATCAAATATTTCTACTTCCTGTTCTCTATTACCTTTTATATAATTAGCGGTATCATTTGCTCTTTTTAAAGAAGTTGAATAAAATTTATCAAATTTTATATCTTTTAATTTTTTACCTAATAATTTTGCTTGTGTAATTCCTAATTCAGTAAGTGGTGAGTCAGAAAGTCCTTGAAATCTTTTTTCAACATTCCAAATCGTTTGCCCATGTCTTACAAAATAAATTTCCATATATTGAATGCCTCCATTTAATTTGTTATAATAATATCTGATTAATATATAATAGATTATACAAAATTTTACTATTTATGTAAAATTAAGTTTAAAAATTGAGGTGAAAAATGAAATTTTTAGGAATAATTCCTGCTAGGTATTCTTCAACTAGACTTGAAGGTAAACCTTTAAAAATGATTGAAGGACATACTATGATAGAGTGGGTATATAAAAGAGCAAAAAAATCAAATCTTGATATTTTAATTGTTGCAACAGATGATGAAAGAATTTATAATGAAGTTATAAATTTTGGTGGTCAAGCAATAATGACAAGTAAAAATCATACTAATGGTACTTCAAGAATTGCAGAAGTTTGTGAGAAGATGACAGATTTTGACACCATTATAAATATTCAAGGTGATGAACCTTTAATAGAGTATGAAATGATAAACTCTTTAATAGAAACATTTAAAGAAAATAAAGATTTAAAAATGGCAACACTAAAATATAAATTAATGGATAAGGAAGAAGTTAAAAATCCAAATAATGTAAAAGTTGTCTGTGATAAAAATGACTATGCAATTTATTTTTCAAGATCAGTAATTCCATATCCAAGAAAAAATGAAAATATATCATATTTTAAACATATTGGTATTTATGGATATAAAAGAGATTTTGTAATTGAATATTCTAAAATGTCAGCAACACCTCTTGAAGAAACTGAATCATTAGAACAACTTAGAGTTCTAGAAAATGGATATAAAATAAAAGTTTTAGAAACAACTCATAGCTCAATTGGAGTTGACACACAAGAAAATTTGGAACAGGTTATTACTTTTATTAAAGAAAATAATATTAAAATATAATGTATTTTAATTATCATATATAAAGGAGGAGTTGAGGTTATAACCTCACAAATATAATGAAAAAGAAAATATTTTTAATTATTTTATCATTATTTATATTTATTTCTTGTACAAATAAACCTACTAAAAAAATAAAAACAATAAAACCTAATGGAGATTATAAAACTGGAAGCATATCTATTGAAAGAGGAAAAAAAGAGAAAATTGCACTAGAAAATACTGCTTTTAAAAAATTAGGACTACCTTTACCTTATAATACTTTTGGAGCACCAATTCCATATTTAGTCCCAGTTAATGATAATCATAAAGAAAAATTTAAAGTATTTGAGGAATATAATGAAAATAGAGCACTAAAATATTTTAAAGATTTAAGTGTAAGAGGACATGGAGATAATTCACCCTATTGGAGGTGGAAAACAAGAATTAAAAAATCTGATTTATATAGCAAAGCTGTAAATAGATTAGTAGCCATTTATAGAAATAACCCTAGAAATGTTTTAACACTTGTAAATGGTGAATGGCAACAAGTCCCTATAAAAAGTGTTGGATCTGTTCAAGATATTATTGTTGCTGCAAGAGGAGAATCTGGAATAATAACTCATATGCTTATTATAACAAATAATGGAAAGTATCTAGTTGCCAAAGAATTTAATGTAAGAAAACTTTTAGCAACTAACAATGTTCTTTATGGTTCAAAAGGAGAAGAAGGAGCGTATAATACTAAACCTATTATGCCAAATGTGACATCTTTACCCTCAGCATATTTAGCTCTTGAAGAAGATGGTGGATATATTAATATCTATGGTGGTGGATTTGGACATGGAGTTGGAATGTCTCAATTTGCAGCAGGGACTCTTGCTAAAAATGGAGAAAGCTATAAAAATATTTTAAAAAGATACTATACAGATATAAAACTTTCAACTGTTGAATCTGTTTTAGGAAAAGATAAAGAAATCAAAGTGGGAATCACAACTAATGGAAGCCTAGAACATGGTAGACTTACAATTTTTTCATCAGAAAATAAAGTTCAAATATATAATGATGATTTTGATATAACAGTTAGAGAAAATGAAAGAGTGGATGTAAGAAATTCTTCTGGTACAACTACTATAACTCTTGAAAATGGAAAAACATTTAAAACAAAAAAAACTCTTAATTTTTATGCAAAAGGAGAATACATTACACTAAGTCCTGTAAGAAAAGGGCATACATCTTCTCCAAAATATAGAGGAATTATCACTATTATACCAAGAGGTTCAAGTTTAAGAGTAATAAATACATTGGATATTGAAAAATATTTATTACAAGTTGTTCCAAGTGAAATGCCAAAAAGTTTTGGAGTTGAAGCATTAAAAGTACAGGCTGTTGCAGCTAGAACCTATGCAGTTAGTGATATTTTAAAAGGTAAGTATGCACAAGATGGTTTCCATATAAAAGATACTGTTGAAAGCCAAGTGTATAATAATCAAGTTGAAAATGAAGAGGCTACTCGTGCAATAGAAGAAACTGCTGATGAAATTATGACTTATGATGGTATGCCAATAGATGCAAAATATTTCTCAACATCTTCTGGATTTACAAGCCATGCTTCTAATGTATGGTAATGGGAGTTTATATGGAAATTGAAAATTTAACTTTTAAGACTGAAAAAGAATACAAAGAATTTTTGGACTATCTTTTTTCAATAAGAGATATTGAATATAGAGATTTTAATACTAAAATTATTATTCCTGTAGATAGTGAAATAATTGGAATAAGAACTCCAATTTTAAGAGATATAGGAAAAAAGATTGCTAAGACTTCTTCTGAAAATTTTTTAAATTTTTTTGAAAAATTATTTACTAAAAAGAAAGTTAAATATCATGAAGAAAAAGTTCTATATGGTTTTATAATTGGCTATTCAAAGATAGATTTTCAAAAAAGATTAAAAAGAATAGATTTCTTTATAAATATTATTGATAATTGGGCAGTATGTGATATAGTTGATTCAAGTTTTAAATTTATCAATAAAAATAAAGAAGATTTTTATACTTATTTGACTTCTAAGTTATCTGCAACAAATCCTTGGGAACAAAGATTTATTTTTGTAATGTTATTAGCTTATTATGTTGAAGAAAAATATTTAAAAGATATTTTTAAAATCTGTGAAAAAATAAAATCTGATGAATATTATGTAAAGATGGCTAAAGCTTGGTTATTGTCAGTTTGTTATGTAAAACATAAAAATGAAACTTATAAATTCTTAGAGAAAACTAAACTAGATGATTGGACAGTTAATAAGTCCATACAAAAAGTTAGAGAATCTTTAAGAGTTACAAAAGAAGAAAAAGAAAAAATATTAGTTTTAAAAAGAAAATAAATTTACTTATAGAAATAATTTTTTGAAATAGTATCTTATAAATTTTATTTTATTCAAAAATTTCAATTCATTTATTCCTATTTTCATCTAATTGTTATAATCTATTTCGTTTATTTTTAACTTATTAAACTTTTTTGGTATACATTATAGTCAAAAAGTTATATAATAATTATGCAGTAAAAATTTTAGAAAGGGGACTGTATGTTTACACAGGAAATTGCTTATAGCACAGCATATTTAGCAGGAGTAGCTTCTTTTTTTTCTCCCTGTATATTTCCTATTATTCCAGTTTACATTTCAATTTTAAGTAATGGAGAGAAAAAATCCCTCAGTAAAACTTTGGCTTTTGTTTTCGGGCTTTCTGTTACTTATATTATTTTAGGTTTTGGAGCAGGAGTGATAGGGGATTTGTTTCTTGATGATAAAGTGAGAATTATTGGAGGAATTATTGTTATGATTTTAGGACTTTTTCAAATGGAAATTTTAAAATTAAAATTTTTAGAAAAAACTAAAATTATGAATTATGAGGGAGAAAATCAAAGTATTTTTTCAACATTTCTTTTAGGACTAACTTTTAGCTTAGGTTGGACACCTTGTGTTGGACCAATATTAGCTTCTATACTTATTTTAGCTAGTTCATCAGGAGATACTACAAATAGTGTTGTGCTGATGTTTATATACTTACTAGGAATGGCTACACCATTTATGATTTTTTCACTAGCTTCAAAAGCATTATTTAAAAAGATGTCTTTTATAAAAAAATATTTGCCTCTTATTAAAAAAATTGGTGGATTTTTAATTATAATAATGGGATTTCTTTTGATTTTTAATAAACTTAATATATTTTTAACAATTTAATTTGAAAGGAAATTTAAAATGAAAAAACTTATTTTGCCTTTGATATTTATCATTATTGTTGGAGTTTTTATTTTTGCAAAAATGTTAAGTAATAATTTAAAAAAAGAAACAGAGGAAGAAAAAAATTTATTAGAGAGTATAGAACTTGTGGATACGAATGGAAATAATTATACTTTTTCAAGAGATAAAAATATTTATATAAAATTTTGGGCTTCTTGGTGTCCAACTTGTCTAGCTGGATTGGAAGAACTTGATAGATTAGCAGGAGAAACTAATAATTTTGAAGTGATAACTGTTGTTTTTCCAGAAATAAATGGAGAAAAAAATCCTGTTAAATTTAAAGAATGGTATAATACATTAAGTTACAAAAATATTAAAATTTTATATGATACTGATGGAAAATTATTACAAATATTTAAAATTAGGGCTTTACCTACATCTGCAATCATATATAAAGATTTAAAAATTGATAATGTCATTGTGGGGCATATAAGCAATGGACAAATTAAAGATTATTATGAAGGAAAAGGAGAAAAGATGATTATGGAAAATAACACAAAAAATATAAAGGATATATATTTAGCAGGAGGCTGCTTTTGGGGAGTTGAAGAATATTTTGCCAGAATAGATGGAGTTATTGATTCAGTTTCTGGTTATGCAAATGGTTCTTATGATAACCCAAGCTATGAAAATGTTTGTAACAATTCTGGTCATGCAGAAACTGTTCATATTACTTATGATTCTTCAAAGGTTTCTTTGGATACTCTATTAAAATATTATTTTAGAATAATAGACCCTACTTCTGTAAACAAACAAGGTAATGATAGAGGAGTTCAATATAGAACTGGTATATATTATCAAAGTGAAGAAGATAAACAAATTGCTTTAAATGCTATAAAAGAAGAACAAAAAAAATATTCAAAACCTATTGTTGTTGAGGTAGAAAAATTAAAAAGATTTGATAAAGCAGAAGAATATCATCAAGATTATTTAAAGAAAAATCCTAATGGATATTGCCATATCAATTTAAACAAAGCTAATGAAGCTATAATTGATGAAAAGAAATATCAAAAACCAAGTGATGAAGTTTTAAAAGAAAAATTAAGTGATTTAGAATATCAAGTTACACAAAAGGCTGCCACTGAAAGAGCATTTACTCATGAATACTATAAAAATCAAGAAGATGGAATTTATGTTGATATTACAACAGGAGAGCCATTATTTAGTTCAAAAGATAAATTTGATGCAGGTTGTGGTTGGCCAAGTTTCACTAAACCTATTGCAACAGAAGTTGTGAATTATAAAAAAGACAGTTCTTATGGTATGAATAGAGTTGAAGTTAGAAGTAGAGCTGGCGAAGCACATCTAGGGCATGTTTTTGAAGATGGTCCAAGAGATAGAGGAGGACTTAGATATTGTATTAATGGTGCTTCTTTAAGATTTATCCCTTATGATAAAATGGATGAGGAGGGTTATGGAGAATTTAAAAAATATGTAAAATAATTATTTTCTCTTGACTTTTAAATTATATAATATTATAATATTTGAAATAATTAATGGGAACTGCCAAAAACCAATAATAATTATAAATTTTAAATCAGGAGGAAAAGTTATGCTAAGGAAAAGAATGATAAGGAGAACAAAACATTAATTAAATAACCTTATCTATTTTATATTAGCTTAACTTTTGTATATCTTTTTGTTAATTATAACTTTAAAGTTTAACACAGATAGCTAGTATATCTGTGTTTTTTATTTCAAAAATATTTATTTTATGGATAAGGAAATAAAAAATATATTTCCTTTTTTTATTATTCAGGGGGTTAGAATGGAATATTTAGAAATTTTGAAAGATACCTTTTTAACAGATGAGAGATATATGTACATTGTTAATGGAGTTATCTTTTCAATAGGTATCACTTTATTTTCAGCAATACTTGGAATTATTCTTGGACTTTTATTAGCAGTTATGAAACTATCACATTGGTATCCATTTAAAAGGATAAAAGCACTTGAAAATTTTAATCCATTATCTAAAATTGCATATATTTATATAGATGTAATAAGAGGTACACCAGTGGTTGTACAACTTATGATACTTGCAAATTTAATATTTGTAGGAGCATTGAGAGAAACACCTATTTTAATTATTGGAGGAATTGCTTTTGGACTTAATTCAGGAGCTTATGTTGCAGAAATCATAAGAGCAGGTATTGAAGGACTTGATAAAGGACAAATGGAAGCGGGAAGAGCTTTGGGACTTAGCTATTCACAAACAATGAGAAAAATTATTGTTCCTCAGGCTATAAAAAATATTTTACCTGCTTTGGTTAGTGAATTTATAACCTTATTAAAAGAAACTTCTATTATTGGATTTATAGGTGGAATAGATCTATTGAGATCTGCTAGTATAATAACTAGCCAAACATATAGAGGAGTTGAGCCTTTACTTGCAGTTGGAATAATATATTTAATTTTAACATCAATTTTTACAGCATTTATGAGAAAAGTTGAAAGGGGGTTAAAGGTAAGTGATTAATATTGAAAATTTATCTAAAAATTTTGGAAATTTAAAAGTTTTAAAAAATATTTCTACTACTATCAACAAAGGAGAAATTATCTCAATAATTGGTCCATCTGGAAGCGGAAAATCAACTTTTTTAAGATGTATTAATAAGTTAGAAGAACCAACAGAAGGACATATCTATATAGATGATATGGATTTAATGGATAAGAACACTGATATTAATAAAATTAGAGAAAGAGTTGGAATGGTCTTTCAACATTTTAACTTATTTCCACATATGACAGTTTTAGAAAATCTTATCCTTTCTCCTACAATAGTAAAAAAAGAAACTAAAGAAGAAGCAGAAAAATATGCTCTATATCTTTTACAAAAAGTAGGTTTATCAGATAAGGCTAATTCTTATCCAAATCAATTATCTGGTGGGCAAAAGCAAAGAATTGCTATTGCAAGAGCCTTGGCTATGAAGCCAGAAGTAATATTATTTGATGAACCAACATCTGCCTTAGACCCTGAAATGATAAAAGAGGTTCTTGATGTTATGAGGAATTTAGCAAAAGAAGGTATGACTATGCTCATAGTTACTCATGAAATGGGATTTGCTAGAAATGTTGGTAATAGAATTTTATTTATGGATAATGGTGAAATTATTGAAGATTGTTCACCAAAAGATTTCTTTGAAAATCCTACAAATGAGAGAATTAAAGATTTTTTAAATAAGGTTTTAAACAAATAAAAATATTAAAATTTTAAGGAGTGATTTTTATGAAAAAGTTTTTTAAATTAATGCTTATGTCTTTATTATCTGTTGTAATTTCTGTTTCTGTATTTGCAAAAAATAATATTGTTTATGTCGGGACAAATGCAGAGTTTGCGCCATTTGAATATCTTGATAAAAATAAAATAGTTGGTTTTGATATTGACTTACTAGATGCAATTTCAAAAGAAACTGGTTTAGAATTTAAAATTCAAGATATGGCTTTTGATGGCTTGCTTCCTGCTCTTCAAACAAAAAAAGTTGATATGGTTATAGCTGGAATGTCAGCAACACCTGAAAGAGAAAAAGCAGTTGCTTTCTCTAAACCATATTTTAAAGCAAAACAAGTAGTAATAACAAAAGGTGAAAATAAATCTTTAAAATCTTTTAAAGATTTATCAGGCAAAAAAGTTGGAGTTATGCTAGGTTTCACAGGAGATACTGTTGTCAGTGAAATTAAAGGAATAAAAGTTGAAAGATTTAATGCTGCCTATGCTGCTATCTTAGCACTATCGCAAAATAAAATAGATGCTGTGGTACTTGATTCTGAACCTGCTAAAAAATATACTGCTAACAATAAACAATTTGTTATAGCTAATATTCCTGCTGAGGAAGAAGACTATGCTATTGCTTTTAGAAAAAATGATAAGGAATTAATTAACAAAGTTAATGCTGCACTTGATAAAATAAAAGCTAATGGAGAATATGATAAAATATTAAAGAAATATTTTAAATAAAATTTTTATAGCCATTGTAAGTATCTATTAATATGGTACAATTGAAGAAAACTCATTTTAATAGGGGAAAATAAGATGTATTATAATTTTAATCAGTATATAAATTTAGGAGCTAATTTAGAAAAAGATGGCTGTAATTTTGCTATTTATGCAAAAAATGTTAATACACTTTCTTTAAATTTTTTTAATTCTTCAGAAGATACTATTCCTTATAAAAAATATATACTAAATTCTTCTGAACATAAATTAGGGGATATTTGGAGTATATTTTTAGAAAATATAAAAGAGAGAACTTTATATAATTGGGAGATTAATGGAGTACCTATATTAGATCCTTATGCCCTTGCATACACTGGAAATAAAGCTATTGAAAATAAAAAATCTATTGTTCTTGCAAGACTAGGAACTGAAACAAAACATATTCTTATTCCAAAAAAAGATATGATGATTTATGAAACTCATATAGGATTATTTACAAAATCTCCAAATTCTAATACTTTAAATAGAGCTACATATTCTGCTTTTGAAGAAAAAATACCTTATTTAAAAGAATTGGGTATCAATGTGGTGGAATTTTTACCAATTTTTGAATGGGATGATTATACTGGAAATTTAGATAGAAATTCTTTTTTCCTAAAAAATGTTTGGGGCTATAATCCTATAAACTTTTTTGCTTTAACAAAAAAATATTCTTCTTCAAATGATAAAAATTCCACTGATGAAATCAAAGAATTTAAAAAATTGGTTTCCTCTCTCCATAAAAATGGTATAGAAGTCATTTTAGATGTTGTCTATAATCATACAGCTGAGGGTGGCTTTGGTGGCAAAGTATACAATTTTAAAGCTATGGATGAAAATACTTTTTACACAAAGAGCAAAAATAATATTTTTGTTAATTTTTCAGGATGTGGAAATACTTTAAATTGTAATCATAAAGTTGTCAAAGATATGATTATTCAATCTTTATTATATTGGTATTTAGAAACAGGTGTTGATGGTTTTCGTTTTGATTTAGCTCCTATCTTAGGTAGGGATTCTAATAGTCAATGGGCTAAACATTCATTACTTCAAGAATTGATAGAACATCCTATATTATCTCATGCCAAATTAATTGCAGAAAGCTGGGATTTAGGAGGATACTTTGTAGGAGCTATGCCAAGTGGCTGGTCTGAATGGAATGGTGCATACAGAGATACAGTCAGACAATTTATAAGAGGAGATTTCAATCAGGTTCCTGAACTTATTAAGAGGATTTTTGGAAGTGTAGATATTTTTCATGCCAATAAAAATGGTTATCAATCAAGTATAAACTTTATTTGTTGTCATGATGGTTTCACTATGTGGGATTTAGTTAGCTATAATTCAAAACATAATCTTTTAAATGGAGAAAATAACCAAGATGGAGAAAATAATAATCATTCATATAATCATGGTGAAGAAGGTTTAACTCATAATCTTCAAATTCTATCTTTGAGAAAACAACAAATTAAAAATATGTTGCTTATTCTATATATCTCACAAGGTATTCCTATGTTACTTATGGGAGATGAAATGGGAAGAACTCAACTTGGTAATAATAATGCTTATTGTCAGGATAATCCTACAACTTGGATTGATTGGGATAGAAAAAGAGATTTTGAAGATATTTTTCTTTTTACTAAAAACATAATAAAATTAAGAAAATCTTATTCTATTTTTAAAAAAGAATCTCCATTGATTGAAGGTGAAGAAATTATTTTACATGGTATAAAATTATATCAACCAGATTTAAGTTATCATTCACTTTCTATTGCTTTTCAGCTAAAAGATATAGAGACTGATACTGATTTTTATATAGCATTTAACTCATATAGTGAAAAATTATGTTTTGAATTACCTAAACTCAAGAATAAATCTTGGTATCTTTTAACTGATACCTCAAAAGTTGATAGCTGTTATTTTGAAGGAATTAAGTGGAACGATTTCTCTTATTGTGTAATTTCAAAATCATCAGTAATTTTTATATCTAAATAGAAAATTTAAAAAGAGCCTCAATGTATTTTTATAAATACTTGAGGCTCAAAAAAGGAAAATAAGGAAACTAATTTGATTTGATAAGACCTATTCTATAAGCCTTTAACAATTTTTTTAAATCATTTATTTGAGTTTGAATACTTTTTCCAATGTCAGTATCTTTTACTTTCATTCTTTTACTTTTAGTTTCTACAATTATATGTGAAGAAATCATATCTGTTCCATCTTTAATTGCAGCTTCCTTAGATGTAAATTTTAAATGCGAAGCTAACTTCATACCATAAGAATTATATGTCAATGTATATCCTGCTATGCCAGTTGTAGATTGATATGCTCTTGAAAAACCTCCATCAATTATCAAAAGTTTCCCATTTGCTCTTATAGGAGATTCACCTTCTTTAACTTTTACTGGTATATGTCCATTAATTATATGAGAAGTTCTAGGATTTAAACCAAAATTTTCAAAAATTTTATCACAAATTTTTTCATCATTTACTAATTTATGATATGGATTTTTTGTTTCCTTATGAGTCGCTTTATCATCTATAAAATATCTCTCAAATGTCTTCATAACATCTTTTCCAAAAAGAGGAGATAATCTTCCTGCCCATAGATACCAAATAAAATCTCTATGTTTTTTATTTACTTCAACATTTTTTCTATCATAATAAGCCTGTCTGACAATATTATCTATCTTATCCATCAATGCTTTTCCTTTATAGTAGCCATCTTCAACAAAAAGTTCACTAAATTCTCCATTTGGCTCCATAGGTATACAAGCATGGAATAATAAATTTGAATTATATTTTAAATACATTCCACCTTTTGCAAATAAAAGTTGCATATGCTTTTGTAACTTTTCACTTCCTAAAAATGAGGCTTGTAATTTATCCAAAAGTTCTGCTTCTTCCTCTAATAGTTCCAATGGATTTTCAGGATTTATTGTTGGAAAATTTGTATCATTTAAAGGATATTCCACTCCATTTAGATTAATAGTTCCTTTTTTATAATCTATATGTTTTAAAGATTCCCTTGATGACATTTCAAGTTCTGGATTTCTTTCTGAATATAATCCTTCAACTTTAAATTGAATTATACTCATGGCCTTGTGCATTTGTGCTATTAAATCACTATCAACACCTTCTTTTGCTCTAAACCTTTTACAAGGATCATTCCCATAATACTTCATAGCAAAAGTTGCAAAAGGTAATAAGTTTATTCCATAGGCTTCTTCTAATATATCATTGTTATTATATCTACAACATATCCTAATAACATTAGCTATACAGGCTTTATTTCCCAAAGCTGCACCTATCCAAAGAATATCGTGATTCCCCCATTGTATATCTAAATTATTATATTCAGCTAAGGTATCCATAATTAAATGTGGAAATGGTCCTCTATCATAAATATCTCCAACTATATGTAAATGATCTATATTCAATTTCTGAATTAAATTAGAAATTGCTATAATAAATTCTTTCCCCCTGTCTATTGATATTATAGTATCAACTATACTATCAAAATATTCTCTCTTATTTGCTAATTCTTTTTTTTCATAAAGTAATTCTTGTAAAATATATTCAAAATCCTTTGGCATAGCTTTTCTAACTTTTGATCTTGTATATTTTGAACAAACTACTTTACAAACTTCAATTAATCTATAAATAATAGTTATCATCCATCTATCTGCATTAAAGTTTTCTTTATTTTGCATTGTTTCAACTTTTTCCTTAGGATAGTATATAATTGCTGCTAATTCTTTTTTTTCATTTTCTGTAAGTTTATCTCCATAAACTTCTTCAATTTTATTTCTAATTGTACCAGAACCATTTCTCAAAACATGATTAAATGCCTCATACTCTCCATGAATATCTGTCATAAAGTGTTCAGTTCCCTTAGGAAGATTCATTATGGCTTGTAAGTTTATTATTTCTGTTGATGTTTCAGCAATATTCTTAAATGTTTTAGATAATAATTGCAGGTATTTAATTTCTGTATTCATATCTTCCTCACTTCCTCTTTCCATTTTAAAATAAGTAAAATTATAAAAATAAGTGAGTTACGAATGTAGATTTTAGATAAAAAATCAAATAGAATGAGGCGAGCAAATCTTGCTGTGTTTGAAGCTCACTTGTCAGCAAGTTTAGCAAATTTGCAGCGAATTCTTGATTTTTTATCGTTAAGAAATCTACTCAGTAACGAACTATTTTTGCTTTGTAATAGTCTCTTTTATTATTTTTTAGTATAGTCCAGAAGTTCCTTCTTCTAAGTCAATTAAGATATTTTTCATTTGTGTATAGTGTTCTAAGATAACTTTATGAGTTTCTCTTCCTATACCAGATTTTTTATATCCTCCAAATGGAGCATGTTCTGGAATTTGGTTATAAGTATTTACCCATACTCTACCAGTTTGAATTTCTCTTGCAAGTCTTAAAGCTCTATTGATATTCTTTGTAAATACTGCTCCTCCAAGTCCATATTCACTATCATTTGCTTGAGCAATAACTTCATCATCTGTTTTAAATTTAATTACAACAGCAACTGGTCCAAAGATTTCTTCTTGAGATACACGACAACCATTGTTTACATTAGTTATTAGAGTAGGTCTTACAAAGTTTCCTTTATCACAACCATTTTCTGTATATTTTACTCCTCCTGTTAAAACAACTCCACCTTCTTGTTTAGCAATTTCAACATAGTCTAGAATAGTTTTTACTTGTCTTGCATCTATTTGACTTCCCATTACAGTTGTAGGATCTAATGGATTTCCAATTTTAATATTTTCAAATTTCTTTACAAGTTTTGATATAAATTCATCATATATTCCTTCTTGTACGAATATTCTTGAACCTGCACAACAAACTTGTCCTTGGTTGAATAATATTCCAAGTTGAGCCCCTTCAAGTGCTTTTTCTATGTCAGCATCATCTAAAATGATATTTGCTGATTTTCCACCTAATTCAAGAGTTGCAGGTATTAATTTTTCTGCTGCTGCTAGTGCTATATCTCTACCTACTGCTGTTGAACCTGTGAAAGCTAATTTATCTAAATCAGGGTGATTCTTTAAAAATTCTCCTGCTGTACTTCCTTTTCCTGTAACTAAGTTTACAACTCCCTTAGGAAGAACATCTTGGATAAGTTCCATTAAAACTAATAAACTTAATGTTGTTGTACTAGATGGTTTTAAAACAACTGTATCTCCTGCTGCTAGTGCTGGAGCTAATTTCCAAGCTGCCATTAAGAATGGGAAGTTCCAAGGAATGATTTGTCCTACGACTCCTATAGGCTCTCTTAAAATTAAACTTAAAAACTTTTCATCTAAAACTGTTGCTTGTCCTTCATCTGCTAAGATACATCCTGCAAAATATCTGAAATGACTTGCTGCTAAAGGAATATCCACTAATCTTGTTTCTCTTATTGGCTTACCATTATCCATAGTTTCAACAGTTGCTAATAGTTCTTTATTTTCATCTATAATATCAGCAATCTTATTTAAAATCTTAGCTCTTTCTTTTACAGTAGTTTTTCTCCAAGTTTTAAATGCTTCTTTTGCACTTTTAACTGCTAAATCTATATCACTTTCACTTGCATCAGGGAATTCTGATAATAATTCATTGTTGTAAGGAGCATAAGTTTTTACCATAACTCCATTACTTGAATTTACCCATTCTCCATTGATAAACATTCTATATGACTTTTTTAATATATTTTCCATAAAATCCACCTCTTTTAATTTTTAAATTCCTGACCTTTTTTGTCATAATTAATTATAGCACAGAATTTTTAAAAATAAAAGAGGGTTGTTACAAAATTAAAATTTCAATCCTAAAGTAAAAAAATAAGTGAGTTACGAATGGAAAT
>ERZ773099.1035-NODE-1035-length-21247-cov-17.374339_pt1 | contig 21247 bp, 20 predicted proteins | sample MGYA00511120_ERZ773099 | MGnify/ENA primary metagenome ERZ773099 (study PRJEB29015, sample SAMEA2738012) | human oral metagenome | biome: human oral; feature: human-associated habitat; material: dental | place: China | collected 2104 ...
TGGCCAGGTCCTTGACGACGCCGACGTCGCTGATGCGGGCCGGGAAGGGACCCTGGCGGCGGGTGAGGACCTGGTAGACCTCGCCAAGCTCACCGGCATCGAGGCGCTCGCGAAGCGCCCGCAGGGCAGGGTTGCAGCGCTCCACGTAGCCCACGGCTCCCACGAGCCCGCGCTCGGCGAAAGCAGCGGCCACGCGGCGGCCGGCGGCGGCGTCGTGGGCGATGGGCTTCTCCACCATGGTGTGGACACCGGCCTCAGCCAGGGCCAGGGCGACATCCTCGTGGTAGACGGTGGGCACGGCCACCATGGCGGCATCGAGTCCGGCATCGATGAGGGCGTGGACGTCGGGCAGGACCGGTAGTTCACCCGCCACGCCGAAGCGGTCGCCGCCGGGGTCTGCCACGGCCACGAGCTGCATGCCCTCGGTGGCGCGGATGACCCGGGCGTGGTGGCGCCCCATGGAGCCCAGGCCGATGAGTCCCACGCGCAGGGGGTTGTCGGCCGTGCCCTTGTCGGGCAGGTGGTGGGCTTCGGGAAGGCCGGTCGTCGTGGCCAGGCCGTCGAGGGCGACGTTCTCACACATGTCAGGCACCCGCCTTGGCGGTGGCGGCCACGGCCTGGCCGATGCGCTCCAGGTCAGCCTCGTCCAGGGAGGGGTGGACCGGCAGGGACAGGCACTCGCGGGCGGCCTGCTCGGTTCCGGGCAGTTCCAGGCCCTCGGCGTAGTGGGCCAGGGAGGCCAGGCGGTGGTTGGGAATCGGGTAGTAGACGCCGCTGCCCACCTGCCACTCCTCTTTCAGGGCGGTCTGGACGGCGGCGCGCTCGGCGGCCGTAGCCCCCTCCAGGCGGATCGTGTACTGGTGGTAGACGTGCGTGTAGCCCTCGGGGACGTGGGGGGTGACGACGCCGGCCACGCCCGCCAGCTCGGCGTTGAGGCGCGCGGCGTTGGCCTGGCGCGCGGCGGTCCAGCCGGCCAGCTTGGTCAGCTGGACGCGGCCGACGGCGGCAGCCACGTCCGTCATGCGGTTGTTGAGGCCCACGAGCTCGTTGGCGTACTGCTGCTCCATGCCCTGGTTGCGGATGAGGCGGCTGCGGCGGGCCAGCTCGGCGTCGGCCGTGGTGATCATGCCGCCCTCGAGGCTGGTCATGTTCTTGGTGGGGTAGAAGGAGAAGGAGCCCCACGCGCCGAAGGTGCCCACGGGCTTGCCGTCGATGGCGGCGCCGTGCGCCTGGGCGCAGTCCTCGAAGACGGCCAGGTCGTGTCGCTCGGCGATGGCCAGGATCTCGGGCATGTTGGCGGGCAGACCGTAGAGGTGGACCACCTCGATGGCCGCCGTGCGCTCGGTGATGGATGCCTCGACACTGGCCGGATCCAGGGTGAAGGTGACCGGGTCGATGTCGGCGAAGACCGGCACGGCGCCGCTGATGGCCACTGAGTTGCCGGTGGCGGCGAAGGTGAAGGAGGGGACGATGACCTCCGGGGCGCCCCCGGCGCGCTCTGCTATCCGGCTGGCCAGGGTGGCCACGTGCTGGGCCGAGGTACCGGAGTTGACGGCCACGCACTCGACGCCGTCGACGACCTGGGCGGAGAACTCCTCCTCGAAGGCCTTGACCTGGGGGCCCTGGACCACCATGCCGGAGGCCAGGACGGCATCGACGGCGTCGCGCTCCTCCTGCCCGATGATCGGCTTGGCTGCTGGGATGAACTCGCGTGACATCAGTGGGTGACCTCTCGGATGGTGGTATCGGACTCAGAGCCTGCTTCTTGGTACAGGGTCCCGGATACGGGGCAGCGCCAGCGCGGGGCGCCATCGGGGCCCGCCTCGGCCGGGACCAGCGGCTCGCCGGCCCGCCCCACCCAGCCGATGCGGCGGGCGGGAACTCCGGCGACCAGGGCATGGGCGGGCACGTCCTTGGTGACGACGGCGCCGGCGGCCACTGTGGCCCAGGCCCCCACGCGCACCGGGGCCACGCACACGGCGCGGGCCCCGATCGAGGCGCCCTCGTCGATGGTGACCCCCACCGGCTCCCAGTCGGATGCGGACTTAAGGGTCCCGTCGGGATTGACGGCCCGGGGGAAGTGGTCGTTGGTCAGCGTGACGGCCGGGCCGATGAAGACGCCGTCGGCCAGGCGGGCCGGCTCGTAGACGAGGGCGTAGTTCTGCACCTTGCAGTTGTCCCCCATGACCACGCCCTCGCCGATGTAGGCGCCACGGCCCACGATGCAGTCCCGTCCAAGGACTGCGCGCTCACGGACCTGGGCGAGGTGCCAGATGCTGGTGCCCTCTCCGAGCGCGGCATCCTGGGAGACGTCGGCGGACGGGGCGATTCGGGTAGCCACGGCGACTCCTGTACGGACGGCCCGGGCCGCCCTGACGATCGAGTGAAACCGGTCAACCTGCTGGTTGCCGGGGCCGTGCCACTCCGGTCGCCGAGGCGACGGCGGACACTGCACGACCGGGCCCATCCTAGGGGACGCACCCGCCTCAGACGACGCCAGGAGGTGGCTCGAACGAGACCTGCCCCACCGGCGAGCGGGGCTCCGGTCCCCGCAAGACGGACAGCATCCGGAACTGGCGTGCGAGAATGCAGCGGTGACTACCCCCAACGCGACACGGGCCGACGGCCCCGCCCCGGTGCCCCGGGTCACCGACACCTGGCTCGTCATCCCCCTGTACAACGAGGCAACCGTCGTGCGCGAGGTCATCTCCCAGGCCCGCGAGATCTTCCCCTACGTGGTCGCCGTCGACGACGGCTCCAAGGACGACTCCGCTCGCGAGGCCGCCGCCGCGGGGGCCATCGTCGTACGTCACCCGGTCAACCTCGGCCAGGGCGCGGCGCTGCAGACGGGCTTCGCCTACGTCCTGGAGAAGACGAACGCCGACTACATCGTCACCTTCGACGCCGATGGCCAGCACTCCGCGACCGACGCCGCCGCCATGGTCGCGGCAGCTCGCGAAGAAGGACTCGCCGTCGTCCTCGGGTCGCGTTTCCTGGAAGGCCCCTCACCGGTGGGCTGGCTCAAGAGGCTCGTCCTGCGCACCGCGGCAGCGGTCAGCTCGCGCACCTCCGGCATGCGGCTGACCGATGCCCACAACGGCCTGCGAATCATCCGCCGCGACGTCCTGGCGCACCTGGACCTCAAACAGAACCGCATGGCGCACGCCAGCGAGATTATCCGCCAGATCGGCGCCACCGGACTGCCCTGGCGCGAGTTCCCGGTGCACATCGTCTACACGGACTACTCCCGCTCCAAGGGCCAGTCCCTGTGGAACTCGGTCAACATCCTGGTCGACCTGCTCTTCTCCTGAGCGCTCTCGCCTGGCCACAGTACGGAAGGCACAGTCCATGATTCATCAGATCGTCACCCAGATCGCCCCGACCACGAACCGTCAGTTCTTCATTCAGGCCGCCCTCATCCTGGCGGTGACGGCCGTGGGCTGGATGATGCTGCGCACTCCCGGCGGCGCCCGCCACCAGGCCGGCCGCCGGCTGGCGACCCTGGCTTTCGTGGCCTTCGCCATCTTCACGATCGCCTTCCCCTCGGTGATGACCGCGATTGCGCACCGAGTCGGAGTCGGGCGAGGCACGGACCTGCTGCTGTACGCCATGGTCATCGCCTTCCTGGCGCAGATTCTGTCCTCCTTCCGCCGCAACGGGGCACGCGAGCGTCAGATCACGCACCTGGCCCGGCGCATCGCTCTCGACAACGCCCCCGAGCCGCCCGACGCGGCCAAGCTCTCCCCCGAGCACGCGGCGCCCCGCCGGAAGTGAGTCCCCGTTCGGTCAGTGCCGGGAGGCGAGGACCTCGAGCTCCTCGCGCAGGCGCAGCCCGCCGCAGAGCGCCCAGCGCACAGGCGCCTGCCACGGGGCGTCGTAGACCCCGGACAGGTAGTGGCGGGCAGAGGCGTGGTGGGCGCGGATCATCTTCTCGGGGCGGGCCTTCCAGCTGGCCCCCTGCTCGTGGATGACGACGGAGTCACGGACCTGCACGTTGAGCCATCCAGCCCGTCCGACCCGCTCCCCCAGGTCCACGTCCTCGAAGAACATGAAGTAGCCGTCGTCGAATCCCCCCAGGCGTCTCCAGGCGGCCGCCGGCAGCAGCAGGCATGCCCCCGAGAGCCAGCCCACCGTCCGGATGCCGCCGGGGCCGCCCTGCTCGGCGGTGTGGTAGGCCGCGGAGAAGGGGTTGGTCGGCCAGACCTTGCCCAGGACGGCGTGGCCTGCGCCCTTGACCAGGGAGGGCAGGGCGCGCCCGGAGGGGTAGACGGTGCCGTCGGTGTTGAGCAGGAGCGGCCCCAGGCAGCCGGCCGCGGGATTCGCCAGACCCGCATCGATGAGGACGTCGAGGCTGCCCGGTTCCCAGACGAGGTCGGGGTTGGCCACCACGACCCAGTCCTCCTGAAGGTCGGCGGCCGCCAGGTTGGCGCCGGCCCCGTAGCCGAGGTTGGTTCCGTCGCCGACGACGCGGGCCCCGTGGCGCCGGGCGGCGGCGGTGACGACGTCGTGCTCGGTCCCGTTGTCCGCGATGACGACGGTGAGCCTGCGCGCCGTGGCCGCGGCCAGGGAGGCCAGAAAACGATCGAGCTCCTCACCGGGATTGAAGGCCACTGTGACGACTCGCACGCTCTGCGCGTCGGGCGCGTCAGGAGCCGGGACGCCAGTGGATCCCGGTTCCGCCCGGCCGTCCGATTGGCCGATTCCACCAACCGTGCAGCCAGCCTCCCTCCCCTCGACCCGGGCGTCCGACTGAGGAGCGGAGGGCTCCTCTATCGTATTCGGAGAGCCGAGGGACGCGCTCGAAGCGCTGATGGGCGTGGGTTCCACAACATTGGTCACGGAGAGAGCCTAGCGCCGTGACCCACGTGAGAGGCCTCACTCCTCTCAGGCGAATCTCATGCACCAGGTGTAGGGAGACCCATATGGATCTCCCCAATGATTCCCTATCATCGCTTCCGTGCCTCAGCTCAGTAAGCCGCGCGCGCGGCACTCCTCCAAAGAACTCGGACGCCGCCTGGCCCGCCGGCTAGGGCTCAGCGTCCTGGCGGTGTTGCTCTTCGTCGTCTCCGGCGCGGGCTTCGCATGGCACAACATCCAGTCGCGGATCACCTCTTTCAAGATCGAAGGGCTCCTCACCGAGGAGGAGCGACCCGGTACCAAGCCGCCGGACAGCTATGACGGCCGCGCCGTCAATCTTCTGGTGCTGGGCACCGACTCCCGCTCCGGCGACAACAACGTGGACGGTTCCGAAGGCAGTGACGAGGTCTCCGTGGCACGCTCCGACACGGCGCTGGTCATGCACATATCAGCCGACCGCAAGCGCGTCGACGCCGTCTCCATCCCCCGCGACACGCTGGTGGACATCCCTGAGTGCAAGAGCCTTGACGGCGAGACCGCCGGCGCTGAGGAGGACGGCCAGTTCAACTCCGCCTTCGCCAACGGAGCCGGCACCGGCAATGACAAGAAGGCCGTCGCATCCGGAGCCGCCTGCACCCTTAAGACCGTGGAGAAGATGACGGACATCCGCATCGACGACTTCGTCGTCGTCGACTTCAACGGACTGTCCAAGGTGGTCGACTCCTTGGGAGGAGTGCACGTACAGGTGGACGAGGCGATCGATGATCCCGACTACACCGGCATGAAGCTCGACGAGGGCTGCCAGAAGCTGGACGGACAGACCGCCCTGCAGTACGCCCGTGTCCGCCACGGCGTCGGCGACGGCTCGGACATCTCCCGTATCTCCCGTCAGCAGAAGCTCATGAACGCCATGGCGTCCAAGGCGCTGTCCAGCAACCTGCTCACCCAGTCCGGCTTCCTGACCAGCACCCTGGAGACCCTCACTACCTCGGAGCACATCGGCCAGATCGGCAACCTGTCGGGCCTGGCCTACTCCGTCCAGGGCGTGGGCATGGACAAGATCAACTTCATCACCATGCCGAACGAGCAGGCAGCCGACGAGAACCGCGTCGTTCCCAGCGAGAACGCCAAGAAGGTCTGGAAGGCGATCAAGGAGGATAAGCCCATTCCGGCAGAGGCCGCGGCACCGGCGGCGACGGATGCGGGCGCCACCGCGGGCGACCAGGCCGCCTCGGAGGAAGGGCCCACCGGGTCCTCGGAGGCCGACGCGGCTACGACGCAGGCCCCGCAGACACAGGCCCCGCAGACGGGCACCTCCTCTCAGCAGCCCACTGCGAAACCAAGCGCCCAGGCGTGCCCCGCCTGAGGCAGGATCGTAGGCGTGACTCCGACAGACGACTCGCTCCCGCCCTCGATCACTCCCGGATCCGGTCGGGGAAGGCCTCCACGTCGGCAGCGTCCCATCGACGCGGTCAACCAGCGCAGCCGCGAACACAGAGAGGCACCCTCTAGCGAGGCCGGCGCCGATCCCGCCGGTGGCGCACCGCGCCGCCCGTCTCCGCCGGCGTCCGGGCCGTCGTCGGACCCAGCTCGCCAGCCGCAGCGCCACTCGATTCTGGAGCATCGGGACAGCGCCGCGAACGCTTCATCACGGTCTGACCAGAGGTCCGCGTCCCAGTCGGCTCAGGCGGCTTCTCAGCAGCCTCCCTCCGTTCAGCCGCGCCAGGCGGGCGCGTCCCGAAACGGCAGTCACGCTCGGGCCGGGTCGAGCGCGGTGCCCCTGGAACCGGGGGCCGACGGGCGGAGCGCCACGGCCGAGCCCGAGCACACCCGGGCGATGCCCGCTCAACGCGGTGCCTATCCTGTAGGCGTTCAGGACCTTCAGTCCCAGGATGAGCCGGTTCCGGGCAGGCCAATGCCCGAGCCCGAGCCACCCCGCAAGCCGAAACGCTCCCGGCCGCGCTGGCGCCGGATCCTGCGCTGGACGATCATCGTCATTGTCGTCGTCCTGGCGCTCATCGCCGCCCGAGTCGCCTGGCTGTGGAATGACGTCTCCTCCCAGCTCCACCGCATCGATGCCCTGTCCGGGGCGACGGACACGCCGGGCGAGACCTGGCTCATCGTCGGGTCGGACGCGCGAGGCGGCGTCATCCAGGACGACACCGAAGGAGCCCGCGCCGACTCCGTCATGCTGCTGCACCAGGCGGCCAACGGGCAGACGAGCCTGACCTCTCTGCCGCGCGATACCTTCGTGGACATCCCCGAGTACGGGGAGAACAAGATCAACGCGGCCTACTCCTTCGGCGGCCCCAAGCTGCTGGTCCAGACCGTCGAGAAGCTCTCCGGCCTGACGGTGGACCACTACGTGGAGGTCGGCATGACCGGTGTGTCGCAGATGGTCGACGCCGTCGGCGGGGTCGATGTCTGCCTGGACTACGACGTCGCCGACGAGGACTCGGGACTGGTCTGGGACACCTCCCAGGGCCAGTGTCAGACGGTGGACGGGACGAAGGCGCTGGCCTACTCCCGGATGCGCAAGTCGGACCCGACCGGCGACGTCGGCCGTGGCCTGCGCCAGCGCGCCGTGATTTCCGCGGTGGTGTCCAAGGCGGCCTCGCCGACGACAGCCATCTCCTTCTCCCGCCAGGACGCGCTGGTCGACGCCGGCACGAACGCCCTCACTGTGGATAAGAGCGCCGGCACCATGAGCATCGCGAAAATGGTACTGGCCTTCCGCTCGGCCTCCGGCGGCGGTCTAACCGGCGCCCCGCCCATCGAGGACACGGCTTACAGCCCCGACGACGCCGACATCGGCGAGACGGTGCTGCTGCAGGACACGACCGCTCCCGACTTTTTCTCCAAGCTGCGCGACGGAAAGCTGACGGCGGCCGACTTCAACCAGTCCTGACGAATACATCGAATGCAAAGATGTGCGGGCCGGTTCCCTTTCCAGGGGGAACCGGCCCGTACACAGTGGTTTCGGGACCGCTCAGCCGAAGTGGGACCGGTTGGGGTCCGCCTGCCAGGAGGTGTAGGAGGAGGCGACGATGTCATCCAGGTCGTGCTCAGCCTTCCAGCCCAGAACCTCACCGATGCGGGTGGCGTTGCCGATGAGCTGGGGTGGGTCTCCGGCGCGGCGGGCGAGCTCCTCCGGCTCCAGGTCCAAGCCCGTGGAGGCGATGACCTTAGAGACGACCTCGCGCACCGAAGCGCCCTGGCCGGTGCCGACGTTGAAGACGTGCTCGGCCATGTCCTGGCCGCTGGCCAGATAGTCCAAGGCGGCGATGTGGGCCACCGCCAAGTCCTTGACGTGGATGTAGTCGCGCACGCAGGTGCCGTCGGGGGTCGGGTAGTCGGTACCGAAGATCTTGGGGGTCTCGCCCTTGGAGAGGCGGTCGAGGACCATGGGGATGAGGTTGAGGGTGGCCATGTCGCCCAGGTCGTCCCAGCCGGCGCCGGCGACGTTGAAGTAGCGCAGCCCCGCCCAGCGCAGGCCCCAGGCGCGCTCGCAATCGGCCATCATCCACTCGCCGATGAGCTTGGTCTCGCCGTAGGGGTTGATGGGGCGGCAGTCGATGTCCTCGGGCACGACCTCCACCGGGGGCATGCCGTAGACGGCCGCCGAGGAGGAGAAGATCATCTGGTTGACGTCGGCTTTCTCCATGGCCAGCAGCATGTTCGCCAGGCCGCCCACGTTCTGCTGGTAGTACCAGGCGGGGCGCTCGACCGACTCGCCCACCTGCTTGCGGGCCGCGAAGTGGATGATGGCGGTGACGCCGCGCGAGTCCATGACCTCGGCGAGGGTCTCCGGGGCCTGGCCGCTGGCGACGTCGAGCTCGACGAGGGCGGCACCCTTGACTCGCTCCGGCGTCCCGTAAGACAGGTCATCGACGACGACGACCTCCTCCCCGCGCTCGAGGAGAAGTCGGACCACATGCGCGCCGATGTAGCCGGCGCCTCCAGCAACGAGAATGCTCATGCCCTCAGTCTACACACACTCGCCCAGAAACGAACAGAAACGAACGTGAGATCAACGTGTCAGTGAGTTCCTCGTCCAGGCTCCCGCATCCCCGTATGCCCGCGTACACTGGCGCCACAACACCCCCCAGGCTTCTTGCTCACCAGAGCACGCCCAAATCGGGGGGTTGCATACCAAGAGGCTTGGAACGAAAGAGGCTCTACCCTGTTCTCGTCTCTCTTCAGTCGATCTTGTTCACCATCAGCCCGCGCTCAACGTGGGCTCTGAGACTGCATAGTCTTTTAGGGAAGTACCAGCGCGTCCCACTGAATGCCCTGGGAATGAAAGCCAACTGGGACGCCGATGGGTTCTGGCAAGAAGCTTTCGAGGCCGGCTCGTGGCATGGTCAACGACCTTCGCACACTTCGCGCGGTCGGTTGATCGTCAATTCTGCAGCCGCTCGCGCAGGGCGGCGCCCTTAGCGTGGGCGACCTCGCCCAGGTCCTTCTGGAAGGCCCGCATGGCGGCGGCCAGGCGGGCGGCCTCCTGCCCCTGACCGGATGCGAGGATGCGCACCGCCAGTAACCCGGCGTTGCGGGCACCCCCGATGGAGACAGTGGCCACTGGGACCCCGGCCGGCATCTGGACGATGGACAACAGGGAGTCCATGCCGTCGAGGTACTTCAGCGGCACAGGCACCCCGATGACCGGCAGTTCGGTGACGGCCGCCAGCATCCCGGGCAGGTGGGCAGCTCCCCCGGCGCCGGCGATGATGACTTTCAGTCCCCGCCCGGCGGCGGCGCGGCCGTAGTCGATCATCTCGGTAGGCATGCGGTGGGCGGAGACGACGTCGGCCTCGTAGGCCACACCGAATTCGTCGAGGACTTCGGCGGCCGCCCCCATAATCGGCCAGTCCGAGTCCGAGCCCATGACGATGCCGACCACCGGCCGCCCCCTACTCGCCTTCGTTCCGCTGACTTCACTCATATGCTGACTCCCTGTCTCTGTGCACTGTTCTCTGTGCGCCGTGTGCTGCGAGCCGTGGCGCGGTGTTCCCAGCTCAGGCGTCCCCGCGCAGGATGGCGACGACGCCGCGCGCCTGCTCGACGACCTCGGCGACATCCTGATCCGGCCCGACTGTCATATTGACGTGCCCGAGCTTGCGCCCCGGGCGCCACTGCTTGCCGTAGAGGTGGATTCGGGCGTCGGGCTGGAGGGCCATGGCCCGGGTCAGGGCGTCAGCCCCCGGCTCGTGCTGGCCGCCGATGAGGTTGACCATGACGGTAGTGGGCGCCGTTGCATCGGTGGCTCCCAGCGGCAGGTCGAGAACCGCGCGAAGATGCTGGGCGAACTGGCTGGTGACGGCCCCGTCCTGGGTCCAGTGACCGGAGTTGTGGGGCCGCATCGCCAGCTCGTTGACGTACAGGCGCGTGGGTTCCCCGAAGGTCTCGACGGCGAAGAGCTCGACGGCGAGCACCCCGGTTACCCCGGCGCTCTCTGCCACCGCCCGACCGATGAGCTCGGCCTCCTCAACGGCGGCCGAGTCGAGACCGGGTGCCGGGGCGAGAACCTCGGCGCACATACCGTCCTCCTGAACCGTCTGGGCCACCGGCCACACGGCCACCTTCCCGCTGGGGCTGCGAGCCAGCAGAACCGCCAGCTCGCGGGTGAAGGGGATCGCCTGCTCCACCAGAAGACTGGTCACCGCGGCCCCGCCGAGGCTGCCTCCCCCACCGGCCCCTTGGCCGTCGCTCTGACCGGCGCGGGCGAGGGCCACCGAGGCGATCCACTCGGCCGCCTCCCCCTCGCGCAGGGACTCGGCGCTGCGTACCAGCAGGACGCCATGGCCGTCGTAGCCGCCGCGCGGCGTCTTGAGCACCACGGGCCAGCCATACTCGCCGGCGAAGGTCTCCACGGCCTCAGTCATCTGCTCGGCGGTCTCCTGCTGAGGTCCGCCGACCTCGGCCCAAGCGGGCTGCGGAAGCCCAGCCTCGCCCATGGCCCGGCGCATGGCCAGTTTGTCGCGGGCGAGCATCAGGGCCTGCGGGGTGGGCTGGACGCTGATGCCCTCGGACTGGAGACGCTCCAGGAGAGCCGAGTCCTGATGCTCGTGCTCGAAGGTGAGGACCGCGGCCGGCTCCCCTCCGAGCCCCTGAGTACCGTCCCCGGCGACGACGGCGCGCACGGCCGCCTCGTCGTCGGCCGCACCGACAGGCGCATCCGGAGTCACCTGGCCGGTGGAGCCGTCAGCGGCCTCTATCAGTGCCCTCAGGTGAATGCCCAGGGCGCTGGCCTCCTCCTGCATCATGCGGGCCAACTGCCCGCCCCCGATCACGGCAACAATGGGTGCGCTCACACCCCAAGGCTACCCGCCCACGGCGAGACCACACCGCAGGCGGACCGTCAGACCGTAGGGTGGGGGCCGTGACGCCACCCGCCGCAGACTCCTCCACCATCCAGCAGGTACCGCAGACCTCGCACGGCCCACTGTCCGGCCTGCCCCGCCCCCTCCAGGTCCTATCCGTTTGGGCGGCGGCGAGCATCCTGACCTTCCTCATCCTGCGCCTGGGCGCCCAAGACACACCGGCCACTCCCTGGGGCGGGGCCGCACCGTCCTGGGAGGAACACATGCGCTTCTGGGACGCCGGCTGGTACAACCGGATCATCGAGGAGGGATACCCCGCCCGGCTGCCCGTCAGTGCCGACGGACGGGTCACGCAAAACACCTGGGCCTTCATGCCACTGCTGAGCGGCCTGGCCTCCCTACTGGCTTGGACCGGATGGTCCTTCTACACGCGCGCCGCGATCGTATCGATCCTGGCCTCGGCAGGCGCGGCGGTCGTGATGGACCACTGGCTGTCACCGGTGACGGGGCGACAGACCTCCTTGTGGGCAGTGGCCCTAGTGTGGTCCTCGCCGTGCGCCGCTGTCCTCCAGGTCCCCTACGCCGAGTCCCTGGGATTGGGACTGGTGGGGCTGACGCTGTGGCAGGCGAGCCGTGGGCGGGCGCTCGCGGCGATCCCCTTCGCGGTGGCCGCCTGCTTCGCCCGGCCCGTCGGCGTTCCACTGGGGGCGGCACTGGGGCTGTGGTGGGCATGGGAGGTGGCCTGCGCCAGGGGCTGGCTCCCACCGGCCCGGTTCCCCAAACTCCTGCCGGAGCACGCGCCCCAGAGCCCGAGCGGGCGCTGGCGCCTCCTGACCCTGGCGCTGATCACCTGCGCGGCTGCCCTGGCCTGGCCGGCTATCGCCTGGATGACCACGGGCCGCCAGGACGCCTACACGGCCACCGAGACCTCCTGGCGCGGCAATAGCCTGATCCCCTTCACACCATGGCTGACCCGGATGGGCGACTGGGTGGGTCCCCACCTGGGGCCGTTCCTGCTCGTCGTCGTCCTGGTGGCCGTGGCTCTGCTGCTGAGCGCCCCCGGCCTCCATGCCCTGGGGCCCGCCGTCTGGTTCTGGTGCCTGGGCTACCTCCTCTACTTGCTGGCCTTCTTCGATCCGACGACGTCGGTGCTGCGCCTGCTACTGCCCCTGGCCCCGGCGGGCTGGGCGCTGGCCGCCGCGGCTAGAACCACCCGACGGCGACTGGCGCTGCTGACGCTCTGCGTCGTCGGCCAGCTGGTGTGGGTCTCCTGGGTGTGGGACTTCGGCAGCGTCAGCGTTCACTGGGTTCCGTGACCGGTTTCAGCTTGCGTGACGTGACTGAGACCGACATAGGATGCCGATCATGACGCGCTCCCCCAGCATTTCCTTGACGCAGCGGCTCATCGCCCTCATCAAGGAGTTCATGCAGTTCGGCATGGTGGGCGCTGCGGCCTTCGTGATCGATGCCAGCCTGTTCAACCTGTTCCAGCACGGACCCACAGGCTTCCTCGCCGGGCACCCGAACTCCGCTCAGCTCCTGGCCTCCTCGACCGCGACCGTCTTCTCCTGGCTGGCGAACCGCTACTGGACCTACCGGGGCCGCACCCGGAGGAACGTCGCCCGTGAGGCCACCCTGTTCGCCCTGGCCAACCTGGGCGGAATCGTCATCTCCCAGTTCTGCCTGCTCTTCACCCACCATGTGCTGGGACTGACCTCACCTTTGGCGGACAATATCGCAGCCTACGTCGTCGGTTTCGGACTGGGGACCGCCTTCCGGTTCGTCTTCTACCACTACATCGTTTTCACCGGTCATCAGGACCGCGACGACGACGCCGACGGCATCGGTCGTCCTGGCGGCAGTACCGGCACCGGCGGTGACGACCCTGCCGGTGACGACATCGAATCCCGGCTCCCGGCCGCAGCCCGTCCCTGAAGCACGGGGGCGAGTGGGCGCGCCGAGGCGCATCGGCAGCGGAGTGCCCGATTCCACAGCCCGGAGGGGACCACTCTCACGGCACGGTTGCCGGAACGCCGCTTAGCCTTGCACGGTGACTGCCCTGACCGTCTTGGCCCCGGCACTGAACCTGCCCGCCGCCCACGCCCCGATGCTCGGCCCCGAATGGCTCGACGCCGCGAACCTCATCACAACGATCGTCAAATGGTTCGGCCCCTGGGCCATCGTCGGCGTCATGCTCGTCATCTTCGCCGAAACCGGCCTGCTCATCGGCTTCTTCCTGCCCGGCGACTCCCTGCTCTTCACCCTGGGGATGTTCGTAGGCACCGGAGCCGTCGGCGTCCACATCTGGGTGGCGGCACCCCTCGTGTTTCTGGCCGCCATCGCCGGCAACCAGACCGGCTACCTCATTGGCCGCAAGGTGGGACCCGCGATCTTCAACAAGCCCGACTCGCGCTTGTTCAAGCAGGAGTATGTGGACCGAACCTCGGCCTTTTTCGAGCGCCACGGCGGCAAGGCCGTCACCCTCGCCCAGTTCGTGCCGATCGTACGCACCTTCACGCCCGTCATCGCCGGCGTGGGCAAGATGCACTACCGCCACTTCATCACCTTCAACGTCCTGGGCGCCGCCTTCTGGGCCTTTGGCATCACCTGGCTGGGCTACTTCCTGGGTTCCTTCCAGTGGATCCGGGAGAACATCGACGCCATGATTCTGGTGATCGTCTTCATCTCGGTCGCGCCGATGCTCGCTTCCGCCATCTCGAAGTTCATCAGGTCCCGTCGTCAGAAGTCCTGACGCACCCCACTCCTCCCATCCCCTCCACCGCGGACGCGCCTTAGGCCGCAGACTGTCCCGCAAGGCCAGTCTTCGAGGACTATGGCGCGTCCGCGCATTGCGCGAGCGGTCAGAACCGACGGCGTCGGCCCACGGAGACCAGCGCCCCTTGCGGCAGGACGTTGTTGGGGTCCAGGGACTTGGGGACGGCGTTGAGCAGGATGGAGAAGACGGCCGGACTGCGCTGGGACAACTCGATGCGGCCACCGTCAGCCTCGACGAGGTCCTTGGCTAGCGCCAGGCCCACGCCGGTGGAACCGTAGCCGGAGACGTGCCGCTCGAAAACATGCGGGGCGATGTCCTCCGCCACGCCCTCGCCCTCGTCGGCGATATCGATGAAGACGGCGTGACCGCCGTTGGCGCTGCGCACGCTCACCGAGGTCGTCCCGGCCCCGTAACGCAGGGAGTTCTCGACGACGGTGGCCAGCACCTGGGCCAGGGAGCCGGGTGTGGCCAGGACCGGGTGGCTGATCTCGTCGCGGAAGGTGATGGTGCGCCCGGCCTGCTCGAAGGCAGGCTCCCACTCCTCGCGCTGCTGAGCGAAGATATCCTTAAGGTGAAGGGCCTCGGTCGTTCCGCCACCGGTCCGGCGTGAGACCTTGAGCAGGTCCTCGACGACGCCGGTGAGCCGCTCGACCTGCTCCAGGCAGGCGTGGGCCTCGGCTCTCACCTCATCCTCACTGGCGAGCAGCCCGATCTCCTCCAGACGCAGGGACAGGCTGGTCAATGGCGTGCGCAGCTGGTGCGAGGCATCGGAGGCGAACTGGCGCTCGGCGGCAATCCGCCCGGCCACGCGCTCGGCCGAGCGTACGAGCTCGGCCTGGACCAGGTCGATCTCCTCGATCCCCGAGGAGCGCAGCCGCGGGCGGACCTGACCGCTGCCGAGCTGCTCGGCCTCGGCGGCCAGGTAGATGAGGGGCGCGGAGATGCGCCTGGCCGCCCGGGAGGCCACGACAGAGGCCGCCGTGAGCGCGGTTCCGGTGAGCACCAGTACCGTGAGGATGACCGTGCCGATGATGGTGACCCGGTTCTCGCCTCCGGCAGTGCGCAGCGCGCTGGCGATCCAGGCGCCCCCCAGTGGCAGTCCCAGCAGAAGGATGGCCACTGACACCGCTGCCATCGTCATCGTCATGGCGTAGCGGCGCATGGCTGTCCTCCTTCAGACACGATCAGGTGTCCGGGGCGGCTCCCTTGTTCGGCGACATCCGGGATTCCGCCCCGGTATGGCTCATCAGCGACTCAGCCGACGGCCAGGTGGTAGCCGTCCTCCTGGGCCAGCAGAAGCGCGGGCCGCTCCTCGTCGTCGCCGAGCTTGCGGCGCAGCCAGGTGGCGTGCATCTGAAGGGTCTGGGGGCTCCCGGTGGGATCCTCGCCCCAGACCTCCTTGAGGATGTCCTCCCCGGAGGCGACGTCTCCCCCGGCGCGCACCAGGACGCGCAGCAGCTCGAACTCGCGAGTCGTCAGCTGCAGCTCCCGTGAGCCGACGAAGGCCCTGTGGGCGGCGACGTCGACCCGAATCTCTCCGAAGCTCAACTCGTCCTCCGTGGCCTCACCCGAGGCGCGACGCACCTGCGCCCGCACCCTGGCCAGCAGCTCGGCCAGACGGAACGGCTTGGTGACATAGTCGTCGGCTCCGGCATCCAGGCCGACGACGAGGTCGGAGTCCTCGCTGCGTGCGGTGAGCATGAGGATCGGGATGGTCAGGCCCTGAGCGCGCACCTGACGGGCCACGTCCAGACCGTCGATATCTGGCAGGCCGAGGTCCAGGACGATGATGTCGGCGGCCGAAACCTCCTCGAGGGCACCTTTACCAGTGCCGTGAGTGAGAACCTCATAGCCCTCGCGCCCGAAGGCGCGGGCAAGGGGCTCGGAGATGGCAGGGTCGTCTTCGACGAGCAGAACAGTTGTCACATCCGCGATGTTAGGCGACGATGCACCCGCCCGCCATCGTCCCAGGGGCGGAGAAGATACCGGGACGTGACCAGCACCAAGGCGGCGAGCCTGCCGCTCCTCGACAAGCAGAACGGGTTTCTCAGGAGATACAGCGGCAAACCGCGATCCGAGCGTGACCCCTCAACAGATGGGTGACCAATGGATAACGAGATGATAACGGAGGTTTCGGGCCACCTGGCTCGTCTCAGGACCGGGTCGGCGAGATCCTTTCCAGGGACCAGGGGATGATCTGCCCAAGCCCCTTGGCCACGACCTCATGGCACTGCCCCACCCGGTACCTGCCGGCCTGCGGGGAATGGAGAATGGCCATAGCGGTCGCCTCGTCCAGGCGGATACCGCCGGGCTCGGCCGTGTCCACGAGCCGTGACGCCAGATTGACGGTGGGCCCAAACACATCCCCGGAGCGGGAGATGACCCGCCCCTCGACGAGGCTGGCCCGGACCCGGATGGCGTCGGGACCCTTCTGGAGCTCGTCGACCAGGGCGGTGACGACGTCGGCGGCGATCAGCAGGTCGTCGGAGATGTACATGACGGCATCACCGATCGTCTTGACCACGCGCGCGCCCCGCGAGGTGATGACGTCGCGGGCCGTGTTCTCGAAGCCCTCGAGCATGTGGGTCAGGGCCGCCTTGCTCATACCCTGGGCCCGCTGGGTGAAGGAGACGATGTCGACGAATCCCAGGGATCGGATGAGCGGATAGAGGTCGGGGCCGGTGTCCTCGCGTCCCCGGGCGGAGACTTCCGCATCGGTACGTCCCAGGATGGAGGCCATATGACGGCGCCATACATAGGTCAGTTGCCGGGACAGGAGGTCCACCAGGCCGTCGATACGATCCAGGGCGACCAGCCGCGCCGAGGTGTCATCCAGGTCGAGACGCTCACCGAGATCGGTGACGAAGGTCTCCAACTCCCACAGGACCAGACGGTCCATCGTGTAGGACTGGGCCCTCAGAAGCTCGAGCACACTGGCCGAGGCCAGTGCGGAGTCGCATGTCTCACCGAGCAGCGTCGCAGTGTCCCGCAGCGCATCAACATCCTGCTGAGTGAAGTGGACCGCATCCGGCTCGACATCGGCGAACCCCATGGCCCGCCAGAACTTCCGCGCCATCTCCAGGCTGGTTCCGGCCCGCTGGGCCACCTCGCTCAGGGTGAGGCTGGGGACCTCCCCCAGCAGCAGGTGCTCATGCCCCGCCAGGGTGTCCCGTCCCTTGGGGTCGACCCCGACGGCAGCCCTGTCCTTCACACGTCGGGAACCCCCGTGAGCCTCCTGCTGGGCGCCTCCCCGAACCTCCTGCGGGTCCGAGGTGCGCCCCTTGCTCGCTTGGCTGTCTAATATCACCCAGCCAGAGTAGCGCAGATCACACGAGGATGCTCACCGAGAGATTCATTGCCCGGGACAGCACGTGTCCACGACCCATCGGGGTCATTCTTCGACGCGCACCAGGGTCACGTCACCGGCGCGGACCTCGATATCACCGCCCTGGTCACGCAGCACCAGGGCTGGGGTGACGTCGACGGCCAGCCCGTCGAGCTCGCCTCCGGGCGCCTGGACGCTGACCCGCTGCCCCAGGGTGGTCAGGGCTGCGCGCAGCTCGCCCCCGAGGACTCCCTCCCCGGCGTCGACATCTCCGTCCACCGCCTCCCATTGCTCCAGACGCCTGACCAGCTGGTGGCCGATCACCTCGAGAATGGCCTCTGCGGCATCGGCGTCCGCATCGAAGGCACCGAGTGTGCGCAGGGAGCCCGCCCATGCCACCGGCAGGTCGTCGGCCTCCTGAGCGATGTTGACGCCGATGCCGAGGACGACCACGGGGGCCTGATCGCGGGAGGCGGGAACCTCTTCGGATGCCGGTCGCCGAGCGGCAGGGGTCTCGGAGGGATCCTGGGTGATGAGCTCGCTGAGAACTCCGGCAATCTTGCGGGATCCGGCCCAGCCGGGTACAGCGTCAACGGTTGACGGATCCTTGGGCTCGGCAACGACATCGTTGGGCCACTTGGTGCCCAGCCGCCACTCGAGATCCTCAAGGAAGGGCGCCAGGGCATCTCGGACGGCCAACCCGGCCAAAAGCGGCAGCCAGGCCAGTCGCTCGGCCGGAACGAGGGGACGCAGGACCACGGAGACCAGGAGCGCGCCGTCGTCCGGAGTGATCCAGGAATGGCCGGATCGCCCCCTGCCGGCGGTCTGGCGTAGTGCGCGCAGGGCGGACAGGTGCGGCCAGGAACTCGCTTCGGGCCCCGTCAAGGCATCGCGCAGATCATCCTGGGTGGAACCGGTGACGGGGACGGTGACAAGACGCTCGAAAGGGCTGCTACCTGAACTCATGAAACGAGCCTAATCGCCGAAACAGTATAGGGTGACAACGTGATTCTCCTGGCTTCACGATCCTCCGGCCGCTTGTCGACCCTGAGGGCCGCCGGTGTCGAGCCGTTGGTGCGAGCCTCCTCGGTCGATGAGGAAGCCGTGCTCCACGAGCTGGTCGATCGACGCCGGGCGACGGGTTTGCCCGCTCCGAGCGCCGCCGAGCAGGTGCAGGCCCTGGCCCGGGCGAAGGCACTCGACGTAGCGGCGGACATCGACCCGCAGGAGGCCGAGGTGGTCGTGGGTTGCGACTCCATGCTGGAGATCGACGGCCGGGTCGTCGGCAAGCCCACCGATGCTAAGGACGCCCGCGAGCGCTGGCGAGTGATGAGCGGGGGCACCGGCACCCTGTATACGGGGCACTTCCTGGTGCGCACCACCAATGAGGCCATCGCCGAGGGGGTCAGTTCGGCCACTGTCCGCTTCGGCTCTCCCTCTCGGGACGAGATCGAGGCATACATCGCCAGCGGCGAACCGCTGTGGTGCGCGGGCGCCTTCACCATCGATGGCCTGGGTGGCGCCTTCATCGAGGGGATCGACGGCGATCCGCACGGGGTCGTCGGCATCTCCCTGCCACTGCTGCGCCGGCTCCTGGCTGATCTGGGGGTGCGCTGGACAGACCTGTGGGCGCCGTCGGCCGGTCGCGGAACCGACTGACGACGCCCAGCGGATCGCAAGACAGTCAATGAGGAGAGCGTCAGGACGCTGAGGAGGTCGACGACGCTGCTGAGGGCGCAGCGGAGTCCGGGGCCTGCGCGATGACCTTCATGAGCTCGGCCATGGCGACCTGCTGCTCACGGCTGAGACGGTCGATGACGTGGCGGCGCACGCCGTCGAGGTGCACCGGCGCGGCCTCGCGCAGGAAGTCGACCCCGGCCCGGGTCAGCATGCAGTTGACGCCACGGCGGTCCGAGTCGCAGGACGCGCGCTCGACGTATCCCACGTTCTCCAGGCGTCGAACGGTGTGAGTCAGGCGGGAGCGGGAGTGGGAGACGTGCTCGGCGAGGGTCGACATGCGCAGGGTCTGATCGGGCGCCTCGGACAGGCGCACTAGGATCTCGTACTCGTGCATGGAGATGCCGCAGCCCGCTTCGAGCTCGCGGTTGAGGCGGGCGGTGACGGAGGTGGATGCTGCCAGGAAGGAGCGCCAGGCATCCATCTCGATCTCATCGAGCCGGTGGAAGCCCTCCTGCTGCTCCAAGAACTCTTCCTGACCGCAGGTGCCGGCTGACATCTGGCCGAGCCCGGCCCGGCCTGCCGCCCCGGCAAACTCCTGACTGTAGGTGGCTTCGACAGCCTCCTGGTCGCTCTGAGTCCACTTCATCTCGACGTCCTCGGTGTAGGCCGTGTCCTCGGTGTAGGCCGTCGGCTTCACCATCGTCCGTTCTGCGGTAATCACCTTATCGACTCCTCTCAGCACCGACCCGGACGGGTCGAGAACCCTTTAGCGCTCACTTGCCATCTGCCTTTGGCTTTCACACAAGTGCAACTCCACTTCTTTTTTATCACACCCGGTCAGACCGTCAGCACTTCAGTACAGTCACTCAGATCATCCAACAACCACGAGAACACCATCCACAACACTGATCTTTGCTTGAAACGACGCGGATCGAGCTGAGCTCGGTCCACTTCGGAAAGGAATTCGAACACTGTCTTCATGTCACCCTGACATCCATCAGATTGACATTCGAATTACCTACCTTTGTCACGTCATCATCCCCACTGACCGATGATCGAAGGAGGTTAACAATTCGCCTCCACCTTCTCACCTCGTCGCCACCAAGACAACAGTGAATCGCCGTCAGAATTTCCTTCAGCAGGTAATCATTTTTCCCTCACGGGGCGATGGGGCATCGATCAGCGCCTGCGGCCACTCCGGCATCCAGTGCCGGGAGGGCTCCGTCACCGGCGCTGCAGGACGAGGCGCCCACACCGGGCGATGTCACCGCTACCGGGATCGACAACGAGCGTCGTCCACGCCTCTCCTCCATCCAGACAGTGCGCAGGTACATCGGCAGCACCAATGAATCTCAGGCGAATCTGCTGGTGGGGCGAAGGCCGGGCAACCGCAAGACTGAGCGCACCAATCAGGAGGCCGTGCGCCACGACGTCATCGGGACCGGCTTCCAGACCGAGCTCAGCAGCCCTGCCGGGGAGGAGATGGATCGCGTTGCGGTCCCCGGTCGCCTCCGCCCAGGCGACGACGTCGTCATAGGCGAGCCGGTAGATCCTGTCACCGGATGGCGGATCAAATCCGGCCTCAGACTCCGTGAGTTTCCTCGTCGCCGCCGGTTGATCGGCCGGGCCGCGGCGGGCGAGCTCGTGGGTGACCCTCCAGCGCCGTCCGACGCTCTGTACTTCGGCGGTTACCCGGATGAGATCCCAGCCCGCGCGGACGGTCCGCTGGACCGACATCCCCTCAGGGCACCGGGAGGTTCCCGGAGCCCCGTCACCTGCACCGCTCGGACTCATGAGACAGCGACGGTGCAGCAGACCATTCCAGGCGGCGGTCCCGTCCTGGGCCCGCAGACGCCCCTGCAACCGCTGCATGACCAGGACAGGAGGAAGCGACAGTGCGGCGCCCCTCAGCGCAAGACGGCGGAGCTGCGTCTGAGACAGCCCGGATGATCCCGTCTCGAGAACCGCGGCGAGGACCGCTGCGAGCCGCTCGACGTCGTCCCAAGGGCTGAGGCCGTTCACGTCACCGATGCTAGGCGGCATCCGCTTCAGAGACGACGATGCCCCGCCGACAACATGTCAACGGGGCTCGATCCTGAGGCCGCAGGTGACCGCGACCAGGGCCGGAACGCGCTGCTCAGCGTGTCTCGCGGTGCTCGGTGTGCTTACCGCAGCGAGCGCAGAACTTGGAGATGCTGAGACGGTCGGGGGTGTTCCGACGGTTCTTCTTGGTGATGTAGTTGCGCTCCTTGCACTCCGAGCAAGCCAGAGTGATCTTGGGGCGAA
>ERZ773099.1036-NODE-1036-length-21241-cov-12.322477_pt1 | contig 21241 bp, 15 predicted proteins | sample MGYA00511120_ERZ773099 | MGnify/ENA primary metagenome ERZ773099 (study PRJEB29015, sample SAMEA2738012) | human oral metagenome | biome: human oral; feature: human-associated habitat; material: dental | place: China | collected 2104 ...
TCCACCTCCTGCCCGCCCCGATCTTCCGCATGACGGCGGACCTGCAGGCGCGCCGCCGCCTGGGGCTGACCGCCACCCTCGTGCGCGAGGACGGCCGGGAGGACGAGGTCTTCTCCCTGATCGGCCCCAAGCGCTACGACGCGCCCTGGAAGGACCTGGAGAATCAGGGCTGGATCGCGCCGGCGATCTGCACCGAGGTGCGCCTCGCCCTGGGCTCCGGGGAGCGGATGGCCTACGCCACCGCCGAGAAGGAGGAGAAGTACCGCCTGGCCGCCGCCACGCCCGCCAAACTGGAGGTGGTGGACAAGCTCCTGGACCGCCATCGGGGCGAATCCGCACTGGTCATCGGCCAGTACGTCGATCAGCTGGAGGAGCTGGCCGAGCACCTGGGCGCCCCGCTGATCACCGGAGCCACCACTGTGCGCGAGCGCCAGCGGCTCTACGGGGCCTTCCGCGCCGGAGAGGTGCGGACGCTCGTGGTCTCCAAGGTCGCGAACTTCTCGATCGATCTGCCCGGGGCCAGTGTGGCCGTGCAGGTGTCCGGCTCCTTCGGCTCCCGGCAGGAGGAGGCCCAGCGCCTGGGGCGGATCGTGCGCCCCAAGGAGGACGGTCGCCAGGCGCACTTCTACACGGTGGTCACCCGCGACACGGTCGATCAGGAGTTCGCCGCCCACCGGCAGCGCTTCCTGGCCGAGCAGGGCTACACCTACGACATCATCGACTCCGGCGATCTGTAGGGGAGCGCTCGCTCCCCCTCCCCCTGTCGAGATCGACATTCTCGAACGAGGTTGGCGGTGGCACCGTCGATCTCGTTCGAGAATGTCGATCTCGACGGAGTAACGGAGTACAGGGTGGGGCTAGCCCCACCCCTGCTGTCCCGTCAGCATGATCGAAACCACAGCGCGGCTGCTGCATGGTTAATGCATGCGAGCCCCGAGCGCCCACCCCTCGTTCTCCTCCCCCTCCCCCCGAAGCACTGCGGCTCGCCTGAAGACGGTCGGCACGGCGGTGGCGGCAGTGGCAGCAGCGGCCGTCGCGCTCCTCGCGCTCGCGGTCGGTCCGCGCACACCGCATATCGACGGGCATACCAGCGGCGACGCCGACCTGGCCGCTCAGGTCCGCAGCCGCATCTCCGACGACGCCGGTCTGGAGGCCGTCCACGTCTCGGTCATCTCCCCCGAGGAGGTGCGGCACGCCGGCATCGGCTCGGCCGACGGCGTCGTCCCCGATGAGAACACCCGCTACGACCTGGCCTCGGTGACCAAGACCTTCACCGGCCAGCTCATGGCGGACTCCATCGCCCGCGGGGAGATCGCCGAGAACGACACCGCGGCCTCTCACATCCCCCAGCTCGCGGGCACACCGGCCGGCGAGGTGACGCTGCTCGAGCTCGCCACCCACCACTCCGGCCTGCCCAACTTCCTGAACAGCGCCTACCTGGTGGGGGCGATCGCCGGATCCAACAGCGCCGATGAGAGCACTGAGAGCACTGAGGGCGCTGAGAACACTGAGAGCGCTGACTCCTTCCTGAAGGAGGTGAGCCGGGCGAAGCTGGACGGGCGCGGCTCCTTCTCCTACTCCAACACCGGCGTGCAGCTGCTGGGGCTCGTCCTGGCCCGGGCCGCGGGGGCGGAGTCCTGGGAGGATCTGGTGGTCTCCAGGCTTTTCGAGCCCGTGGGCATGGATTCCACGGTCTTCACCACGGTCGACGACGATCCGATCGTGCCCGAGGGCGCCATCCGCGGGCGCCTGGGCAACGGCCACAGCACCCAGCCCGGCGTGGGCGGGCCGGTCGGCCTGATCTCGGGGCAGAGCACCTGGACCACGGGGGCGGATCTGACGCGCTACGCCCAGGCCGTTCTGGACGGCAGCGCCCCCGGCGGGCGAGAGGCCCTGAAGCCCCGCGCCGGCGGAGAGCGGGCCCCCGGGGTCGAGGGCGACGACGGCGTCGGCTACCTGTGGCGATCCGGGCGCGTGGACGGCCGTGAGATCTACAACCACGAGGGCAGCATGCCCTGGGGCACCACCTACGTGGCCCTCGACCCCGCCTCGGGGAGGGCCGTCGTCGTGCTCGCCAACACCTTCGTCAGCGGCGTGGAGGACCTCGGGCTGGCCCTGCTGACCGGCTCCGGCCGGACCCTGGACCCCTCCCCGAACGCCTACATCTACCTGGGCCCCTCCGCCGCGATCCTCCTGGCGCTGGGGGCATGGGCCGTCTGGCGCGCCGAGCACCTGGGATCACGGCTGGCGGCGGGCATCCGCACCGCGGACCTGGCCGGCTGGGCTGCGCTGGCCGTCGCCGGCGGCCCGTGGGACCTCCTCCCGGGGTGGACCTATGCCCTGGCCATCATGCCCGGCGCCTACGCGATCGCCAGCATGGCCCTGCGGTGGCGCGAGCTGTCCTGGCTGCCCGGCCCCGGGAGGCTGCGCTGGTGGCTGTGGCTCCGCCTGGTCCTGTGCCTGGTCTTCATCGGACTCGTCCTGTTCATCGTGATCCCCAAGGGATGAGCGCTCCGCGCCGGATCCCACTCGACAGGAACAGAAGCAGAAACAGAAAAGGAGCAATCATGACCACACAGCCGACGGCACGACCCACGACCGGCGCCTGGCCGCCGCCGCACGGCGACGCCATCGGGGCGCACGCCCCGGGCGGCCCCGACAACCGGATGACCCCAGCGATCTCGGCCAGGGGACTGACCCGCGTCTACGACGTCCCCGGGCGCAAGGACGCCCAGGTGGCGGCCCTGGGCGGGGTCGACATCGACCTGCCCGCCGGCAGCTTCACCGCCGTGGTGGGAGCCTCGGGATCCGGCAAGTCCACCCTGCTGCACACCCTGGCGGGGCTGGATGCGCCCACCGGCGGACGGGTCAACCTCCTGGGAACAGCGATCACCCTCATGACGCCGGCGAAGCGCGCCAAGTTCCGCTCCCGCAACGTGGGCTTCATCTTCCAGGACTACAACCTCATCGCCTCCCTGACCGCCGCCGAGAACGTCTCCATGCCCTCCCGCCTGGCCGGGCGCCCCCTGGGGAAGCGCCGGACGGTGGCGGCCCTGGAGGCCGTGGGCCTGGCCGACCGCGCCGGTCTCAAGCCGCATCAGCTCTCCGGCGGCGAGCGTCAGCGGGTCGCCATCGCCAGGGTGATGGCCTCGCAGCCCAGGATCGTCTTCGCCGATGAGCCCACCGGCGCCCTCGATCTGAACGCCGGGCAGGTGGTCCTGGACTGGCTGCGCCGCCTGACCGAACAGGGCACCACCGTCGTCATGGTCACCCACGACGTCGAGGCCGCCGCCCGGGCCGACGCCGTGGCGGTCATGGGCGGGGGCCACCTGCTCGCCTGGTCCGACAGCCACGACGCCGCCCGTATCGCCGAGCTGGTCCACTCCACCCGCGTGCCCGCACGCACGCCCGCTCAGGCCCCGGCCCCCGGCCGCTGAGAGGAAAGAGGCTGACTCCCAATGACCGCACTCATCTGCAAGGACCTGCGCCACCACGCCCGTCAGTGGCTGTGGTCGCTCCTGGTGGCCACCACCGGCGGCGTCTTCATCAGCGTCATTATCACCTCCTGGTGGAGCGCCCTGCAGTGGTCCACCGCCCAGGCCGACACCTCGGAGTACGTCACGGCCACGCACGTCGTGGGCTCGAGCCTGCTCGGCTACGCGGGCCTGTCCGTCGCCCTCATCGTCTCCACGACCCTCGCGCTGACCGTGACCGCACAGGCCCGCTCCCACGCCCTGTGGAAGATTGTCGGCATCCCGAGCCAGCGTGTCCGCAGCATTATCCTGACCCAGGTCGGCGCGGTCGGCCTCCTCGGCGGCCTGCTCGGCTCCCTCCTCGCCCTGCCGGCCACCGGCTGGTACCTGCTCACCTGGCGCGACCTCCACATCTACCCCACCGACATGCCCGTGGTCGTGCCCTTCTTCGCCGTGCCCCTGGCCGTCGGGGCCACCACCGCCTTCAGCCTCCTGGGTGGCCTGGGCGCGGCCCGTCGCGCCGCCTCCACCCCTGAGATGCAGGCCCTGCGCGAGGCCGCCACCCCTGTGGCCCGCACCCGTGCCTGGCAGTGGGTCGTCGCGGGCACCCTCGTGGTGGGGGCCGCGTTCGCCCTGGTGATCGCGCTGGTCGGCCCGACAGAGCTCGCTGGCCTCGTCAAGGGGGTTGAGCCTGAGGCGGCTGCCGCCTTCGAGGAGATGGGCAGCATTAAGGGGTTCACACAGGCTCTTGGCGGCAGCATTGTGCTGCTCGTCATGGTCGCTGCCCTGTGCGTCCCCAACTGGACCATCCGGCCCCTGCTGACGGGCTGGACCGCCCTGGTCCCCGGACGCAGCCCGGCCTGGTTCACCGCGCGGGCCAACGCGCGCCACCGCTCCACCATGAGCCTGACGACGGTCGTCCCCTTCGGCATCGCCGTGGGAATGACCGGGGTCGTCTACACCGTCGTCGGGGCTTTTCGGACCGCTGGCTCCACTGAGGGCGTCAGCGGGTTCCTGGCCATTGCCGTGCCGATCTTCGCGATCTCGGGGGTGGGGGGCGTGGCCAATATCGCCATGGTCGGCTCCACGAGGCGCCAGGAGGGCGCCCTGCTGGGTGTCATCGGGGCCAGGCGCTCCACGCTCACGACCACCACGATCCTGGAGGGCAGTATCTACGCCGTCACCGGCATCCTGTTCGGACTGGCCGCCACCGTCCTGAGCGCCGCCGGCACCGCCCTGCTCTCCGGGGGCGGGGTGAGCACCTTCCTTGCCGTGCTGCCGCTGGACACGCTCACACCGGTGATCGGAGTGGTGCTCGTGCTCGCCGTGGCCACCACCTGGCTGCCCGCCCAGCTCGACCGCCGCCCCGTCATGGACCGGCTCCGCCAGCCCGTGTGAGGCCTGCGCGGGCCGCCGGCGCAGCCGTACGCGACCCGGCGCGCCCGGTGCAGGGCGGCGCGGTGTGTGGCGGCGGACCCGGCAAGCGGTCCGGCCCGGGTTGCGTCGTCCCAGGCCTTAGGTGCTGGCTCGCAGCCAGGTCAGGACGGCTCGCACGCGCCGGTTCTCCTCCCCCGGCGGCAGGTCGAGCTTGAGGAAGATGCTTGCCACGTGCTTGGCCACTGCCCCCTCGGAGACGTAGAGCCGGGCGGCGACCTGGGGGTTGGAGGCGCCCTCGGCCATGAGGGCCAGGACCTGCCGCTCACGGGCTGTGAGCCGCTTGGTGAGGACCGACGCCGCCGCGGCCTCCTGGTCCACGGCTCCCTGAGGTGGGTGGCCCGCTGGCCGGGGGCCAAGGCGCCGCGCCCGGGTGCCACCGCCCGCACTGGCCCTCGCACCACCGCCCACGCCACCACCCGGCCCGGCTCCTGCCGCCCCTCCGGTTCCTGCCGTATCCCCGGCTCCTCTCAGGCTCTCGGACCCCCGAGGCCCCCTCGCGCTACGGCCGCCGGCCTCTGGCCCCCCGAGGCCAGCCCCCGCACCGCTGGTGCCAGCTCCCGGCTCCCCGGCGTCGGTCACCGCGCCGCCGGTGCTGGCCCCTGCACCACTGGCCCCTGTGCCCACGGCGTCAGGTCCCCCGAGGCCAGCCTCCACACCACCGGCGTCGGGCCCCCCGTTATTACGCGAACGGAGCGGGCCGAGCAGGCGGCTGACCACCTCGGGGTCCACGACCACTCCCCCCGAGCGCACGACCTCCAGGGAGCGCATGAAGTCGGCCACCCGCCCCACCCGCTCCTTGAGGAGGTAGCCCACGCCCCCGGCGTCGTCGGCCAGAAGGTCACGGACGTAGGCGCCCGCAATGTAGGCGGAGAGGACCACCACAGGCAGGCCGGGGAAGCGGGAGCGCAGGTCCAGGGCGGCACGTAGGCCGTCGTCGGTACGGGTGGGGGGCATGCGCACGTCGGTGACGACGACGTCGGGCAGCTCGCCGCTCCCACCGAGGGCGGTGACCGTCTCCACCAGCTCCGGGGCGTCACAGGCCTGGGCGACCACCTCGTGCCCGGCTGCGGTCATGAGCCCGGCCAGCCCCTCACGCAGGAGGGCGGCGTCGTCAGCGAGCACGATCCTCATGCCCGCATCCTCCCACGCCCCCGGGCCGGACGCGGGCACGCCACCCTGCCCTAGGCCCCGACCATCGGGGACGTACCTTAGTCACCGGCGACGTACCATTGTCATTGGGGACGTACACTAGAAGTACGTCCCCAATGGCTAAGGTACGTTGTTGATAACCAGGGTACGTCGCCGCTGCACGCCCGGGCCCATCCTGCCCACGGAGGCAGGCCGACGATGCCGCCCCGGTACCGAGACTGGCTCATCCTGCCCACGGGGGCAGGGCCGGGGCCTCCAGCACCAGGCGCGTCCCGCCCCCGGGGGGTGAGTCCACCTCCAGGCTGCCGCCGACCGTGGCCAGGCGCTGGACCATCCCGGCCAGGCCGGTGCCACCGGCGCCCGACCGGGCCTGGCCCGGGACCGCACCGCCGACGCCGTCGTCGGCCACCACCGCCCTGACCCCGGTGGGCGAGCAGACCAGTGAGAGCCGTGCTTGCCGGGTCCCGGCGTGGGCGGCCACATTGGCCAGGGCCTGGGCGAGGGCGAAGTAGACGGCGGTCGCCACCGGTGAGGAGATGGCGGAGTCCTTCCCCTGGCAGTCCACCTCCACCTCCAGGCCGCTGGTGGCGGCGAGCTCACGGACGGCGGCGACCAGGCCCCGCTCGGTCAGGACGACGGGTCGCACGGAGCGGACGGTGGCGCGCAGGTCGGCCAGGGCGGCCTCGGCCTGCCCCTGGACGGCCTCCAGCTGGGTGCTGAGCTGCCTGACCAGCGGCGTCAGGTCGTGGGCCGCGTCCCCGGCACCGTCGCCGGCACGGACGCCGGTCGTGGGCCGCGCCCCCGGCCTCTCCCCGGCGCGGGCGCCAGCAGCCCCGTCAAGGCGGCCGGTGACAGACGCACCCCCGGCCGGTCCACCGCCCCTGGCCGGTCCACCGGTCCTGACCGGTCCACCGGACGCCCCGCCGTCCCCGGTGGGCTCCGCCCCGCTGGCCCCCTCACCCCCGGCCAGGCCGGTCTCGAGCCGGGATACCGTGAGCTGGGCGGCCCCCAGGCCCATGGTCAGGGCGGTGAGGCGCTGCTGGGCGCCGTCGTGGAGGTCGCGTTCAATACGGGCCCGCTCGGCCTCGAAGGCGTCCACGAGCGTGGCCCGTCCTCGCTGGAGGCTGCCGACCTCGGCCGCGAGCGCCTCGGCCCGCTCCCGCTCCCGGTCCCGGCTCAGCACGGTGACCACACGCAGCCGCAGCACCCCGACCCCCAGGAGCACGACCAGGACCAGCACCAGGACCAGCACCCCCACCAGGGGGGTCCACCACACCTCGAGCCCGGAGGTGACGGTGGCCCTCCCTATGACCGCGGGGGACCTGCGGGAGACGACGAAGGGCATGAGCACGAGCACCACGGCTATGATCCCGCCGGCAAACGCCGCGGCGAAACTGACCGTGCTCATCAGGAACCCGGCCACCGCGACCGGCAGGTCCGAGCGCCAGAAGCCGGGGGTGGTCATCCGGGCGGCCATCCAGGGGGCCAGGCGCTCACCCGCCGCCCGGCCGCTGGTGGCGGGGGCGCCCAGTCGCCGGGCCCGCCAGCGCTCCGCCTGGGCCAGGGCGGGGACGGTGAGGTGGACCAGGAACACGCCGAGGGTCATGACCATGAGCACCGGCATCCAGGCCACGGCGTTGAGGAGCTCATTGAGGACGATCCTGGTACGCGACGCCGGACGCACCTGGGCCGTGTAGATCCCGGGCGGCCTGTCCGGACCGTCAGCACCCGGGTCAGTCGGTACGGCCGGGTCGCTCGGCTCCGGGGAGACCGGCCCGGTGGAGGCCGGAGACGAGGCCATTGACGCACTACCCGTGGAAGCACGAGGTACCTCAACTGGTCTGGCGTCGACGCCGTCGCCTTCCCGGACGTTGGCGGACGTTGGAGCTGCCGAGGGCGTGCTCGGCCCAGGGGCTGCAGGAGGTGCGGTGGCTGACGAGTTCGGTGCGGACACGCCAATGACGCTAACGGCTCCACAGGGCGACGTCACTCCACCTGGCTCCACGAGTGCCCCACGGTCCTCCAGCCGGGAGGTGGGTCCCAGCACCACCCCACCCGACCCCAGCTGGGGAGCCAGGACCAGTGACGACCGCGCGACGGCGGCATGTACTGGGCTCATGGTTCTCTCAGCACAGTCCCTCTCGTCCTGGGTCCCGCCCTCGGCCGGGCCCCGACCACGACACCGGTCAGGGGCCGCCTGGCCCCCTCCCGCCCCGGGCGCGCCCTACGTGGACACGCCCTACGCAGGGTCCCACGCGGACACGCCCCCGGCCGGGGAGCCCGCCAGCAGGACCGTCCCGGCACCGGCCGACTCAGCCCCGGGCGCCCCCACCCCGGGCACAGCTGGCGCGGCCGGTGCGGCCAGCGCAGCTGGCGGGGCCGTGAGCGTGAGCGTGCGCGCCCTGACGCGCTCCTTCCCGGTGCCGGGTCGGCACGAGCGCGTGGTGGCGCTGGCGGGCGTGGACCTGGACCTGGCACCCGGCTCCTTCACGGCGGTGGTCGGGGCCTCGGGCTGCGGCAAGTCGACCCTGCTGACCTGCGTGGCGGGCCTGGACCACCCGACCTCGGGCTCGGTCCGTCTGCTGGGCCGGGAGACGACGGCCCTGCGGCCGGGCGCCCTGGCCTCCTTCCGGGCCGCGCACGTGGGCATGGTCTTCCAGGAGGACAACCTGGTCACCTGCCTGAACGCCCGCGACAACGTGGCCCTGCCCGGCCGCCTGCGGGGCCAGCGGCTGCGCCGGGGGCAGGTGGACGCCGCCCTGGCCCGGGTGGGGCTGGCCGGTCAGGCCCGCCACATGCCCTCCCAGATGAGCGGCGGTGAGCGCCAGCGGGTCGCTATCGCCCGGGTCCTGGCGGCCCGCCCCCAGATCGTCCTGGCCGACGAGCCCACGGCCGCCCTGGACCTGGCCGCCTCCCAGGACGTCCTGGAGTGGTTCGACCAGATCGCCGCCGAGGGGGCCACGCTCCTCATGGTCACCCACGACCCCGCCGCCGCGGCCCGCGCCGACCGGGTCCTGGTCATGGCGGCGGGCCGGGTGGTCGAGGAGCTGGCGGGCGGGGACCCGACGGCGGTCTCCGCTGCGGTCCTGCGCGCCCAGGGCCGGAAGCCGGTCGACGCAGCCACCCCGGGAGCCGGCACCACCCCCGCCCCGCGGAGGGAGTCCCCGGACGCCCTCACCACCGGGAGGGCCGACTCATGACCCGCCTCCTGCTGGCCGACCTGCGCCGCCACGCCGGGACCTGGGTGTGGACCGCGGTGGTGTGCGCCGTCGTCTCCGCCTGCGCCACCGCGGTCCTGGTCATCCAGCGCGGTGCCCTGGCCGCCGCGACCGCCCTGGGGGACGCGCCCCAGGCCGCCACCATGCGCGCCTCGGCCCAGACGCTGGTGGCGTGGACGATCAGCACCACGGCCCTGGCGGGGGCGAGCGTCCTGACGTCCACCATCCGCCTGGCGGTGGAGCAGCACCGGTACGACCACGGCCTGTGGCGTGCCCTGGGGATGCGCCCCGGCATCCTGGAGGCGGTGCTCCTGGGGCAGCTGGCGGTCCTGGGGGCGCTCGCGGGGCTCATGGGGACGCCTCTGGGCCTGCTCCTCGTCCGCCCGCTGCACTCCATGCTGGTCAGTGAGCGCGTCATCCTGCCCTCGGCCACGCCAGCGGCCGCGCCCCGGGACCTGCTCATCCTGGTCGCGGTGACGGCGGGGACGGCCGTCCTGGGCGGGCTGAAGGCGGTGCACCGCTCCGCCCGCACTGAGGTCCTGGCCCTGCTGCGCGACGGCGCTGAGGAGCCACGACCCTGGTGGCGTCGGCTCCTGGGGGCCACGACGCGGCTGGTGCTCCTGGGCTCCGTGGCGGCCGGGGTCGTGGCCGCCTGGGTGGCGGGCGGCCGGGCCGAGCCGGGCTCGGAGAACGCGATCGCCGCCACGGTCGGGGGCTCCTTCGCCATCTTCACCCTCGTCGTGCTGCTGGTGCCCTGGGTGACCCCGTTCCTGGAGAACGCCTGGACGGGTGCCGTCGAGCTCGCGGTCCTGCGGCCTCTGGCGGCCACGGGCCTGGCCGACCCTACCGCCTGGTTCCTGGCCCGCCGCAGCGCCGCCCACGAGGCACGACGCTCCAGCACCACGGTCATGCCCTTCCTGGTGGCGATCGGCCTGGTAGGGCTCCTCTACGGCTTCAAGGCGGGCGGCGCCTCGGGGGTGACGGCAAAGGGCTTGGGCTCCATGTTCGGCCCGGCCCTGCTCACCGCCTGGACCGGGGGCGTGGCGGTCATCGCCCTGGGGGCCAGCCGACGGCGTCGCGACGCCGCGCTCCTGGAGGCGGCGGGCGCGAGGGTGGCCCAGGTCCGTGCCGCCCAGGTGCTGGAGGGGGCGGTCCACGCGGTGACCGCCACGCTCCTGGGGCTGGCGGTCACAGGGCTCTCCCTGCTGCTCCTGGGACGGAGCATGTCCCTGCCCCTGGGTGAGGTCCTGGACCGGGGGCCGTGGCTGGAGGTAGGGGTGGTCGCCCTGGCGAGCCTGGTGACGACCTGCACGGCGGTGGTCCTGGCGGGGCTCCAGGCGGGGCACGCCCTCAGCCTGGCGGCCGAGCTGCGCTCACGGGACTAGAGCCGCCTTCAGAACGAGTGTGCAAGTCCGCCTGACGTGACAGGCTAGGGGCGTGAACGTGGTCGAGAGACGCTACGGCGCAGCCATGGACCAGGCCCTGGCCCTGGCGGCACAGGCGGCCCGGCGCGGCGAGGTCCCGGTGGGGGCGGTGGTCCTGGGACCCGGAGGGAAGGTCCTCGCGCAGGGCGCCAACGCCTGCCAGGCCGAGCACGACCCCACGGCCCACGCCGAGATCCTGGCCCTGCGTGCGGCCGGGGCGGCCCTGGGGGACTCCCACCTGGAGGGATGCACGCTGGTGGTGACCCTGGAGCCGTGCACCATGTGCGCGGGCGCCATCCTGCTGGCCCGTCTGGAGCGCGTGGTCCTGGGAGCCTGGGAGCCCAGGACGGGCGCGGCCGGGAGCGTACGGGACGTGCTGCGCGACCCCCGCACCAACCACCAGGTGGAGGTGGTCGCAGGCCTGCGGGCCAGACAGTCCACCACCCTGCTGCAGGACTTCTTCACCGCCCGGCGCCTCGACACCCCGGCCTCAGCAGAGTGACTGAGGTCGCAGGTCACTGGGTTTGGGCGGTCCGGGACAGGGCGTGTACCCTGGGCCGTCGAGGTAGCGTGTCCGAGCGGCCGAAGGTGCAGATCTCGAAAGTCTGTGTGGTTCATAGCCACCCTGGGTTCGAATCCCAGCGCTACCGCCACCACGGTCCCCGGTATCCCAACGAAAAGTCGGGTACCGGGGACCGACGCACGTAGCACGCGGAACGCACGTGGTACATACGTGGAACACCGTGGGGTCCCAGTGGGAACACGGAGACGGGCCCTGGTGGGTCAGGACGGGCGGGCCGGGCCCGGGCCAGGGCCGCCTACCGGCCCGGAGGAGGACGCCCTCAGCACCACCGGCCCACCCCCGCCCACGACGCCGGGGCCCGTAGCTGGCCACCACCGCCCACGCACCAGCGGGTACCGGACAGGCGTTCGGGTCCGCTGCCACCGCGCTCGCGGACCCGACAGCGAGATGGACCGCCCGTCCCCGGTGACCGGCCCGGTGCGGACGACCACCAGGGCCGCACAACGGCCCCCGCCGCCGGGCTATTCACGACCCTGACGAGGTCGGTGCCCGGTTTTGACGCAATCTGAGGATCAGAGCTGACCCCACCCCGCCCACGCTTTTGTACACCTAATGTCCACGCAGGTCAGGAGCTCGGACCCTGGCGCGGCCGGGAGTGCCCACCGGTCTGATCCTCAGATTGCGACACACGCGGGATCCTGGGCGGCAGACGGACGACAGACTAACCGGAGCACTGCATAAACTACTCAGCTGCGCCCAGCACGACCGACACAACGGGCGTCCCCGGCCCCTCACGAGGGCCCGGGCCCGGCCCAGGCACAGCCGAGGACCGGGTTCCAGGGCGCCCCCGCCCTTGCGAGGGGCTGGGGGCGCCCGGGTTATATGCGGAGCCGGTCCTCCGCCCCCGCGGGAGAGGCGTTGCCGACGACCTTGCTGCGGCAGGGATCGCCGCCAGGCCTCCGCCCCGCGGGAGAGACATCGCCCAGGCCGGACGGCTGGTCATGACCCAGGCCGGTCCTCCGACCCGTGAGAGAGACAGGTGCCGCCGCGTGGTCGGCCTACGCGACCCACGGTCCTCCGCCCCGCGGGAGAGGCAGCGGCTCAGAAGGCCGGGATGACGCTGCCGTCGGTCCAGGTGTCCTGGATGAACTTCTTGGTCTGCTCGCTGGTGAGGAGCTCCGCGAGCTTGACCAGGGCGGGGTTGTCCTTGTCGTCGGTACGCACCACGAGCTCGTTGGCGTAGGGGCTGTTCTACCCGCTCTCCAGGACCAGGGCGTCCTTGGAGGGCACCTTCTTGGCCTCGATGGCGTAGTTGCCGTTGACCACCCCGGCGTCCACGTCGTCCAGGGCCCGAGCCACCTGGGCGCCCTCCACCGGCTTGAAGACGAGCTTCTTGGGGTTGGAGGTCACGTCGTTCTCGGTGGGGAGCTTCACGGAGGGGTCGACCTCAATGAGCTTGGCCTGCTGGAGCAGCTTCAGACCCCGGGCCAGGTTGGCCGGGTCGTTGTTCAGGGCGATGGTGCCGCCCTCGGGAATCTGGTCCACGGAGGTGTACTTGTTGGAGTACAGGCCCAGGGGCTCCACGTGCACGTCGGCAATGGAGACGAACTTGTACCCCTTTGTCGGCGACCTGCTGGGCCAGGTAGTCGGGGGTCTGGAAGTAGTTGGCGGCCAGGGAGCCGTCCTCCAGGGAGGTGTTGGGCAGCACGTAGTCGGTGAACTCCACAACGTCCAGGCTGATGCCGGAGCCCTTGGTGAGGTTGTTCTGGACAAAGCTGAGGATGTCGCCGTGGGGCACCGGGGAGGCGCCGACCTTGATGGTGACGGTGTCGCCGTCCTTGGTCTCGCCCTTGACGACGTCGGTGCTGCCGGAGTCGGTGGAGGACTCCTTGGAGCCGCAGGCGGCAAGGGTCGTCGCGGCCAGGGCCAGGCCCAGGGAGAAGGAACGGCGGGTGATGGTGGAGGCCATGACAGGTCCTTTCAGGTGTGATGCGATGAAGGTGTAATGAGGTGTGGATTTAGATGGATCCGGGCGCCGGGGCGGGCACCGGGGTCGACGTCGTGGCCAGGGCAGCCGGACCCCGGGGGCGGATGCTGGTCAGGCCGGGGGGGCCGGGGCCAGGGGCCAGGAGCCGGGTCGGTCACGTCCCTGCGCCCCTTCTCAGGCCACCAGCTGGCACCGGGCTACTGGCCACCGGCGGACCACCGGGACCGCTCCCGGGTAGGCCTGGCTGGCACCGGGGTCCCGGCCCCAGGGGCTGACCAGTGGCTACAGGCCGGCCCTGGTCCGCTCCGGGCTCCCCGGGACCAGGACCGGGGAGGCGGAGATGCCAGACGACCCTGGTGCCCCGCCCCCGAGTCCCCGGGACCGGGTGACCTTGCCGGTAGGAGCTACCCATTAGGAGACGCCCCGTCCCCGGAACCGGGGGCACGGGAGCTGCCGGGAGGAGCCGGGACGGGAGCTACAGGAACCAGGCACGGTTACCGGCAGGCCAGCACGGGAGCTACCAGGGAACCAGGCAGGGAACCCGGCACAGGAGCCCGCACCAAAAGGCTGGCGCCCCTGGCCCCGCTGGCGCGCTGCCGGTAGCCCCGTGGACCTGGCGTCCGCCCCTGGTCGTCCGGCAGGAGAACCACGACCTCGCGGTATCCCCCGTGGACCTGGCGTCCGCAGGCACGCTTGGGACATCCGGGCAGCTGACCCTCCGGAGCGACCCACCGAGCTGGTCTGCCTGGCGAGCTGGTCCGCGGGATGGTCCCCGAGGCGGCCCCCGGGCCACGTCCTGGTTCGGCTCCCGCGGGCAGGCTGGTCCCCCGGGGCGCTCGTCCGGTCGGTCACCGGACTGATCCGGTCGGTCACCGGGCTGAGGCGTGCGACGGTGTCGCTCGCGTCCCGGCTGGTGGTTGCCTCAGCGGTGGTCCACCAGCCGGCTGAGCATGTCGCCGACCAGCTGGATGACGGCGACAATGAGGACAATGAGGACCACCGTCATCACCATGACGTCGGTCATGTAGCGCTGGTAGCCGTAGCGGATCGCGAGGTCGCCCAGGCCGCCGCCGCCCACGACGCCGGCCATGGCGGAGTAGCCGATGAGCGTAATGAGGGTGACGGTACCCCCCTGGATGAGGGCGGGCAGGGCCTCACGTACCAGGACGCCCCAGGTGACCTGCCTGCCCGAGGCCCCCATCATGAGGGCCGCCTCGACCTTGCCGTGCTCCACGCCGCCCACCGCGGACTCCGTCAGGCGGGCGTAGAAGGGGATGGCCCCGACCGTCAGGGGCACGACTGGTCCCAGCCCAGTGCACCCCAGGGCACGCAGGGACAAGGTGAGCGCCTGTGGGTCGAGTGCAGCAGACGCAGCGCGACCCAGGGCGGGGACAGGAGCGCCGCCCGGGACCGCGCGCCACCGAGGGCGCAGGCTACGCGGACCGCGCCTGGGGCCGCGCGCCCCCAGCCACACCCCACGCAAGCCGTCGTCGACCTCAAGACACACCCCGGCACCACACGCCCCATGACCTTAATGAGAGCCAGCACCCCAAACGCCATTTTGTGTAGATGAACGCCATTTCGTGCGGGTGAACGCGCTCGAGAGCAGGTGAACGCTAATCTAGGCGGCGTTCATATGCCCTAAAGAGCGTTTACCTAATGGAGAAGACGTCCACCTACCGAAGAGCACGCCCACCTATCAGAGAACACGTTGAAGACTGCAGCCGGGTTCACTATCCGGCTGGGAGCACGGTCGCCCTCAGGGACGAGGCCCGCCAGCAGAGGCGGACCTTACCCGACCAGGCTGCACCCAACCAGGCCGCCGTGTGTGGAAGACTTTGTCCATGGACGCCGCAGCACCGACCCCGACCCCAGACATTCTCGGCGAGCCCTGGGTAGCCCGTCGTATCCCGGTGACCGACGCCGCAGCCGCACCCGGCGCCGACCACGCGGTCCTGGTCCACCAGCGTCAGGCGGTGCCCGCACCCGGCGCGGCCCCTCGCCACCCCCGTGCCGTCCTCTACCTCCACGGGCGCAACGACTACTTCTTCCAGACCCACCTGGCCCAGGCGTTCCTGGACGCGGGCTACGAGTTCTACGCCCTGGACCTGCGTGCCTGCGGCCGGTCCGCCCAGGTGGGGCTCACGGCCCCCCAGGCCGACCCCGCCACCCCCGCCCCAGCGAACCAGAGCGGGCCAGGCCAGAACGCCCCAGACCGGAGCACCCCGGACCAGAGCGGGCCAACCACCCCGAGAGACCCCGCCACCCCGAGAGACCCTGCCGGGCCGTCCACCGCCCCTGGCCCCTCCCCCCACGACGTGCTCGACCTGCGGGTCCACTACGAGGAGATCAACGAGGCCCTGCGCATTATCCGCACCGAGCACCGGCACTCCGTGGTCGTCCTCAACGCCCACTCCACCGGCGGCCTCCAGGCGGCCATCTGGGCGGGCGACCACAAGGACGAGGTACCGCCCAGCACCAGCCGTGTGGACGCCGTCGTCCTGAACTCCCCGTGGCTGGACTTCAACGCCTCCGCCTTTATGCGCTCCTACGGCTCGGCCGCCGTCGAGCTGCTGGCCAAGGTGGATCCTGGGCACAGGCTCTCCAACCCGGCGGAGTCCGCGGCGGGCGCCGACGCCGACCCGCGCCTGGCCGACCCCTACAACCGTGCCCTGCACGCCCGGTGGGGCGGGGAGTGGAACTGGGACCTGCGGCTCAAGCCCTCCCCCGGGTTCCCAGTCACGGCGGGCTTTATCGCCGGCATCCGGCGGCTCCAGCGGGACGTGCACCACGGCCTGGGGATCAGGGTGCCAGTGCTGGTGACCTGCTCGACGGCGTCCTGGCACCCGGGGGACCCCATCCAGGACGCCCTGCGCGCCGACGCGGTGCTCTCCGTGGAGCGGATTATGGCCCGCGCCCCCTTCCTGGGCCAGGACGTCACCGTCATCCAGATCGAGGGCGGCGTCCACGACCTGGTCCTGTCCCCTGAGCCCGCCCGCAGCGAGTACCTGCGCACGGTCACCACCTGGCTCGCCGAGCGCCTGCCCTGACAGCGCCTGCCCGACGCCGCCGGCACCTGCCTCTCGTCCCTACTCTCACCGGGCCCCGGCCAGGGCCTCGACCAGGGCCTGGCTGACCCTCTCCACCACCGCCAGGGTGTCCACGAAGTCCGCGTGGTCCCCGTACCAGGGGTCGGGGACGTCCAGGTCCACCGTGGCCAGCCCGACCGCAAGCGGGTCGTACGCCCGGTAGAGCTGGATCCGCTTCTGGCCGGCACGCAGGGGACCGGCCCGGCGTCGGAGCGCCTTGACCTGCCTACGGGTCATGGCCAGCACGAGGTCGGCGGAGGTGAGCTCGGCGTCGCTCATGCGGTGCGCCCGGTGGGTGCGCATTGTCCGGCCCGCGGCGTCATCGGCCCCAGGCCCGACGCCGTAGCCGGCCTCACGCAGGATCCGCAGGGCACAGGGGTCCATGGGGTTGCCGTACTCCTCGCCGGAGACCCCCGCGCTGGTGACCTCCACGCCGGGCGCCCCGACCCGGTCCGGACGCGATGGACCCACCCCGACCCGGTCCGGGGACAGCATCCCGGCAGCCTGGAGGTGGTCACGCAGGACCGCCTCGGCCATGGGGGACCAGCAGATATTGCCGGTACAGACCATGACGACCCGGTAGGGGCCGTCGGGGTGACGAGCTGGCGGCAGGTTCATGGCCCAAGGCTCTCACACCGCCCTTCCGCGGCAGGATCACGGCGATCAGGCCGACCGCGCAACGGCCCCACTAAGACCGCGGCCCCAGCGCGTGAGGCCACAGCTAGCCGCCCGCGCGTCCGGGGCGTCCGACGTCACCGCGGCCCCAGCGCGTGAGGCCACAGCACGCCCCGGACGGTGGTGCCAGCTCCGTCCTCCCGCGGCCCCAGCGTGCAAGGCCACGGCAGGTACGCTCGTAATCGTCGTCGGAAACTTCAACCACCGCCCCCAGACGCCCACACCCGGAACCCACCGCCCCAGGCACCCACGCCGGCCACCACGCCCAGGACCGACACGGGACCCACACCGCAGATCACGCCCGAGATCCGCACCGCATCGCACGCCGCAAGACCCACACCGCATCGCACCCAGCAGAGTGATCTAGACCATGGCACGCCACTCCGCTCGACGCCGGCCAGGGCGCAGCCGACCGCGGAACGGCACCACACGTAAGACCGCGGCCCCAGGCACCCGCACCGGGATCCACCACACGCGGCGCCCGAGGCTGGCACCAGCACTGACGTCGGCGCTGACGTCGGCCGAGGTCTCCCGTAGTCTCAGCGTTATGAATCAGCCCGTGCCCTCCACAGCCCGCCGAACCCCCAGCACGCTCGACGCCGTCGCGGAGCGCTACGTCGCCGACCTGGCCGTCCTCTCCCCGGAGTTCGCCGTCGTCTGCGGCCTGCCGGGCGTGCGCGGCCGCCTGGACGACTACTCCCCCGAGGGGCTGGAGGCCGGCGCGGCCCTACGGGACCGTGTCCTGCGCGAGATCGAGGCCACCGCCCCTACCGACGACGTGGACCAGGTGACCCTGGCGGCCATGCGTGAGCGCCTGGGGGTGGAGGCGCAGATGGCGGCCGCGGGCGAGGACCTGCGGTCCCTCAACGTCATCGCCTCACCCGCCCAGGGCCTGCGCGACGTCTTCGACCTGCTGCCCACGGCCACCACCGAGGACTGGGGGAACCTGGCCTCCGCCCTGGGTGACGTGCCCCGGGCCCTGTCGGGGTACCAGGACTCCCTGCTCCTGGCGGCCTCCCGCGGCCAGGTGGCCTCCCGTCGGCAGGTCGAGGCCGTCATGGGGCAGGCCCGCACCCAGGCCGGTGAGCAGTCCTCCTTCGAGACGCTGCTGGCCAACGCGCAGGTCGGCCAGGGCGAGCAGGCCACGGCGGTGCCCGAGCCCCTGGCCCGTGAGCTCTCCCGCTCCGCAGCCCGGGCCCGGGCGGCCTACGACGCCCTCGCCTCCTTCCTGGAACGCAAGATCCTGCCGCTGGCCAGTGAGGACGACGCCGTCGGACGGGAGCGCTACGAGCTGTTCAGCCGCAGTTTCCTAGGTGCACGGGTGGACCTGGACGAGACCTACGAGCGGGGGCGGACGCGGCTGGCGGCCATTGACGCCGAGCAGCGGACGATCGCCGAGCGCCTCTACGGGCCGGGCACGAGCGTGCGTGAGGCCCTGCGGCGCCTGGACGCCGACCCCGCCCGGCGGGTCCACGGCACCGACGCCCTCCGGGCCTGGATGCAGGAGACCTCCGACGCCGCCATCGAGGCCCTTGACGGCGTCCACTTCGACATCCCCGAGCCGCTGCGGACCCTGGAGTGCCGGATCGCCCCGTCGGCCACGGGCGGCATCTACTACACGGGCCCCAGCGACGACTTCTCACGCCCAGGACGCATGTGGTGGTCGGTCCCCGCGGGCACCACGGACTTCTCCACCTGGCAGGAGCGCACCACCGTCTTCCACGAGGGCGTGCCGGGCCACCACCTCCAGGTGGGGACGCAGACCTACCTGCGTGACACCCTCAACTCCTGGCGGCGCCTGTGCTGCTGGGTGAGCGGTCACGGCGAGGGCTGGGCCCTGTACGCCGAGCGCCTCATGGCCGACCTGGGGTTCCAGGACGACCCCGGTGACCGTATGGGCATGCTGGACTCCCAGCGCCTGCGCGCCGCGCGCGTGGTCCTGGACATTGGCGTGCACCTGGGCAAGAAGCGGCCCACCGAGCTGGCCGACCTGCCCGGCGTGGGACCGGGCAGGTGGGACGCGCCCTCCGCCTGGGCCTTCCTGCGCCACAACGTGGCTATGGGCGAGTCCTTCCTGCGCTTTGAGCTCGACCGCTACCTGGGCTGGCCGGGGCAGGCGCCCTCCTACGCGGTGGGCCAGCGGCTGTGGGAGGAGACGCGCGACGCCGCCCTGGCGACCCAGCGGGCGGTCGGGGGCGAGGCGAGCCTGCGGGACTTCCACACCCGGGCCCTGGCCCTGGGCAGCGTGGGCCTGGACGTCCTGCGCCAGGCCCTGGCCTGAGGCGGGCCCCGGGCAGATCACTGCGGGCGCGGTCAGGTGCGCGGCCACGCACCGCAGGCGGGCCCGGGCAGGTGGTCGTGGGGGCACCTGGGGCAGGAGCGGCGGGATCCGGATCCTGCCCCCTGCCGCTCACGACCAGGGACCTGCCACGTGGCGGGGCCTGCCTGGGGGCGAGGCCGTCAGCCGCCTGCCCGGTGGTGCGCCCGGGATAGCGGCCCAGGGCGGCGGGATCACAGGCCCAGGGCGGCACGCTCCTCAAAACCGACCCAGTCGGTGCGCACCTCCAGGGCCCGGAACCAGCGGGCCAGCGCCGGCCAGAAGGAGATGGAGGGGCCGATCTCGGGGTAGGCCTGCCGACCGCCGTACTCGTAGGACTGGATAGTGGTGAACAGGCGGATGTCGCTGCCCATGGGGTAGGAGCCGCACAGGTACTGCTCGACGGAGATGACGGCGGCCAGGCCGGGCCCGTCGGAGAAGGTCAGGGCGTCCTCGTGGCTGGCCTCCATGCCGGTCGCCCGGGCCAGGAGGGTGTCGACGACGTCGAAGGCGGTCAGGACGCAGTTGGAGGCCTCCTCGATCTCCTCCGGGTCCTTGGAGTGGGTGACCACCCCGTGGGGGGCGTTGACCTCCGCGGTCAGCCACTCGTCCCAGGCGTCGGTGGACAGGCGGCGGTCCAGCGGGTAGAGCTGGGGGGCGTTGGGCCGGTGGAAGGGGGACCAGGCTGTGGCCAGGTCAAAGAGGAGCGCCCCCGAGTCGGCCATGACGACGTGGCCGTCGTTAAGGTCTACCAGGGCCGGGAGCGTGGGGGGTGGGGTGTAGCCGGGGGTGCTGGCATAGACCTCAGCCAGGGACCGGGCCTCCAGGGCGGGGTCGATCCCAGGGGCACCGTCGGATCCGGTGAGCTCCCAGTAGCCGTCCTCACCCCGGCCGTAGGACCATGAGACGGGCAGGGCCTCCGTCAGTCCTAGAATCCGCCGGGCAATGAGCACACGTCGACACCATGGGCAGGAACTGGAGGCTGCCAGCTGGTAGCGGCCTGGCTCGACGGCGAGGTCGCCCTCTGTGAAACGGTGCGAGGGTGAGATGGGCATAGGTCCTCCCGGGCTCGTGGGGCGTTATCTCCATCCTGAGCCCTTGCGAGGTAGCTCGCACGGTCATTCACCGCAGGCGAACCGTCGCGGAGCCGTCCACGGGTCCCGACGCCGCCGGGACCCCGTGACCGTCTCCGTGGAGGAAGAGGAGGGAGCCCTCGGTGGCACCACATTCGTGGTGGCACCGAGGGCTCAGCCTCAGGTGGTTGTCCTGGTGGTGTCCTGCTCTTCCGTACCCTGGCGGGTGCAGTACCATCGGCGCTGGGGGTCTTAGCTTCCGGGTTCGGTATGGGGCCGGGCGTGGCTCCCCCGCTATGACCACCAGGACGGGCCTGGTCGGGGCTCCCGCGGGCTACTGTGCCCCCCCCCGGGGTGTGGGGGGTGGTGTCCCGGTGGTGTGCGTGCCCCGTGTTCTGTTCTCGTGTGTCCCACGCCCGCTCGTGCACCGGTGTGGTGCGGACCAGCGTGTGTGGTGGGGGTTGGTCGTGGACCGTATAGTGGACGCCCACCCCCGCCTGGGGGGTGGTCCGTGGCACGCTCCGTGTGCCTCGCGTGTGTGTGTTGTGTCGGCCTGTTAGTACCGGTCAGCTCCACGGGTCACCCCGCTTCCACGCCCGGCCTATCAACCCGGTCGTCTACCGGGGGCCTACCACACCACCCCAGCAGGGGTGGTCGTGTGGAGGCCTGGTCTCGGGGATGGTTTCCCGCTTAGATGCCTTCAGCGGTTACCCCTCCCGGACGTAGCCAACCAGCCGTGCCCCTGGCGGGACAACTGGCACACCAGAGGTCCGTCCGTCCCGGTCCTCTCGTACTAGGGACAGGCCCCCTCAGGCCTCCAACGCGCGCAGAGGATAGGGACCGAACTGTCTCACGACGTTCTAAACCCAGCTCGCG
>ERZ773099.1037-NODE-1037-length-21216-cov-4.857663_pt1 | contig 21216 bp, 15 predicted proteins | sample MGYA00511120_ERZ773099 | MGnify/ENA primary metagenome ERZ773099 (study PRJEB29015, sample SAMEA2738012) | human oral metagenome | biome: human oral; feature: human-associated habitat; material: dental | place: China | collected 2104 ...
ATTTCAAAGAATCAATTCCACATCCAACTTCTTCAAAAACTTCTCTTCTTATAGCAGATGTTGAACTTTCTCCAAGCTTAACATGTCCTCCAGGCAAAATATAATAATCATAACCGTCAATCTTTTGAATTAAAAACTTTCCATTTTGTTCTATCAAGCCAGCTACTCTATAATGAAAACTAAATTTATCATTTTTAATTCTAACATCTTCAGACATATTAACCTCCTAATATTCTTCAATACTAACAACAATTTTTTCAACATCATCAGTATATTTTTTTTCAACTAAAATTTTACTAACTTGATTATCATCCCTTATAACGAATTTATTCAAACTATCAAGTACAACTTTAGCAATATTATCAGCATCAGGCTTTTTAGTTGGACTAATCAAATCCTTAAGCATCAATTCCTTGTCTGCCTTACAGGTAGATGCTGGAATTTTAAAATATGCAACAATGGATACAAAAACTCTATTAGTAATATTCAATTGCTTTCTATATTTTATAAAAAAAGCTTGTTGAATTAACGCTTCATACTCCTTTGTTCTGTTAGGAGTATAAACAGTTCCAGAATTCATATTAATTCTAGGTCTTTCCTTGCCAGTTATCTTTCCCTCAACTTCAAATTCATATTTCATATCAAATCCTATTCCACACTACAATTTGAAACAGAATTAACACCATTTAATAGCTTAGTGCCCTTCTTTATTATAAAATCCAACTTATCAATCATAACAAATAATTTATGCTTTCTACCAACTAAAGCTTTTTCAACACTATTTTTTCCATCATTAAACTTTGAAATAATTAATTCCAATTTATCATATTGTATTTTTGTTAAACTATTTTCATCTTTAGCGATTTCTTTATAATCACCTTTTTTTCCATCAAATTTTCTAGTAACTTCTCTAATTTCATCAATAAAATATACTTTTTCCTCAACAGCTTCAATAAATTCTTCTTCAGACTTTTCAGTCAAAGAATACCTCTTCGCCATAAACTCTAAATTCTCTCTAAATTTAGTAGTTTTTCTCTCATTAACAATATATTCTCTAGCAGAACCATATTTATTAAATATTTCATCATCAGGCAATGAAGATGTTTTATCAAGTGTTTTTATTAACTCAAGTCTAATACCCTCTTTTTCAGAAATTATTTTTTGCAAATCATCAGTAATTTTTTCTATTTCCAATGATTTTTCTACAAAATATTTTTTTATTTCCGACAAATCAATATTATCATTCAAATTAATTCCTAAATCATCACTTTTATAAAAATATGAATTTAAAACATTAATATTTTCTTTTAACTCTTCACTTTCAAACTCAAGTAACTTATCTTGAATTTCCACTTTCTCTAAATTAACCAAATTAACATATTCTTTATGAAAAACATTCAAAACATTTAAAATTCTATGCAACATCTCCTTTAAGATTGCTTCATTTTCGCAGTCTTCATTACCATTAATCGAAAAAATCCATTTCCCATCCAAAATAGAATTTCCTTTATTTTCTAATTCATTTTCTTCCTTATTAAGTTCAATAACTCTGTCAATTATTTTATCTTCAACACCATCAATAGAAGCAACTATAATTTCATTATCAGCATAATCCCCATTTATCATTAACTTTTTATTTTTTAAAAATAAAACAAATAATTTTTTAATCTGTTGTTTTAATCCCATATCTACCTCTAAATGCAAAAATCTAGATATATTATAAATATATCTAGATTTTTAATCAATACATTTCAAACATTTGCAATATCAATGTCATAGATTATTTTTTCAAATTATGCTTTAGAAAACTTTCTTTCAAAAAATTTCACAATTTCAATAATTGGAATAATTGCGAAAGCAAGACTAAATGCAACCATAAATTCAGTAAAGTTAATACTTTCAAATCCAAATAAATTCACAAAGAAAGGGATATAAATTATTCCAATTGTAAATATAATTGTTAAAACAATTGCACCAAGTAACCACCAATTAAAATTATTTAATTTAAAAATAGATTTTCTCTGTGATCTCATACAAACAGCATGGAACATTTCCACAAAGTTCATAGTTAAAAAAGCCATACTCATTCCATGTCTTGATTCAGCCAATAAAAATCTTCCATTCTCCAAAAATTCACCCATAAAAAATGAAATTGTCACTAGAATAGCCATAACTATTCCTTGCCAAATCATATCAAAGCCAGCACCATCAGCAAAAACAGAATCATCCGTCTTTCTAGGCTTTCTCTTCATTATATTACCTTCAGCCTTTTCAGTACCAAGTGCAAGACCTGGAGTTGAATCAGTAATCATATTAATCCACAATAAATGTGCAGGTGTTAAAAAAGTAATTCCAAGCAATGATGATATAAATATTACTAAAACTTCAGCCATATTAGTAGATAATTGGAATTGAATTATTTTTCTAATATTATCATAATTCTTTCTTCCTTCTTCAACAGCATTAACAATAGTAGCAAAATTATCATCAGCAATAATAATATCAGATGCACCCTTTGTAACATCAGTTCCAGTAATGCCCATAGCAACACCTACATTAGCCTGTTTTATAGATGGTGCATCATTAACACCATCACCAGTCATTGCAGTAATATAATTCAATTTTTGCAAAGCCTTAACAATCCTTGTCTTATGCTCTGGTTGAACCCTAGCAAAAACGCTTACATTCTTAACAACTTCAATAAGTTCTTCCTCAGTAATCCCATCAATTTCAGCACCCGTTCTAGCATTTTTAGCATCCTCGATAATCTTTAATTGTTTAGCAATTGCAACAGCTGTATCAATATGATCACCCGTAATCATAATAGGTCTAATTCCAGCGCTCTTACATCTATCAATAGCATCAAAAACTTCATCCCTACAAGGATCAATCATACCAACAAATCCAATAAAAATTAAACCTTTTTCAACTTTTTCAGAACTAGCTTCATAATTAAGCACATCAGATGTTTTATAAGCACATCCAAGCACTCTTAATGCTCTATCAGCAAAATCCTTATTTTTGGCAAAAATATTTTTCTTAAAATTATCGTTTATATTTTTAACTTCACCATTTTCTAAATAAAAATCACAACGATCAAGTAATATTTCACACGCACCCTTTGTAAATTGAACATATTTATTATCAAAATATTTATCATTCACAGCCTTTACTTCATGAACAGTACTCATCATTTTTCTCATAGAATCAAATGGTACTTCTTGAACTCTAGGTAAAACTTTCTCTAATTCTGTTTTATCAAAACCTAACTTAAAAGCATATTCAACTAAACCATTTTCAGTAGGCTCACCTTCTGCAACACCTTTTTCCTTATTCATTTTAGAATCAGAACATAGAGCCATACCCTTTGACAATAAATCAATATCATCTTTATTTCCATCTTCACCAACAAATGATTCCACAACCGTCATTTTATTTTTAGTCAATGTACCGGTCTTATCACTGCATATAACTTGCACACAACCAATTGTCTCAACAGTATTAAGCTTTCTAATCAAAGCCTTTCTCTTAGACATTTCAGTAACACCAATTGATAAAATCACTGTAACAACCGCAGGTAAACCTTCAGGAATTGCAGCAACAGCAAGTGCCACAGCCATCAAAGTAGTATCAATAAAATTATCTGCATTAATACCACCGCCCCTAATCAATCTTAAAACAAAGACTAATGCACAAATTATCAATACAATTTTAGTTAAAGTCTTAGACAATTGAGTCATTTTCTTTTGTAATTGAGTAACTTCCTTTTTAGCAGTTTGCAAACTAGTTGCAATCTTACCAATTTCCGTATTCATAGCAACTTCAGTAATAACTGCTTTTCCCCTACCATAAGCAACTGTACTTCCACTGTAAACCATGTTAGTTCTATCAGCCAAAGGAATTAAATTATTCTCACCAGAGCTCATATTCAAAATATCTATTAATTTATTAACTGGCACTGATTCACCTGTTAAAGTTGATTCATCAGTTTTCATACTATATGCTTCAATCAATCTACAATCAGCTGGAACCAAATCACCAGCTTCAAGAACAATTACATCACCTTTAACTAAATCCTCACTTTTTATAACAATAATCTTCCCGTCCCTAATAACTTTAGATGTTGCAGCAGTCATTTTTTTCAAAGAATCAATCGCTTTTTCAGCTTTCCCTTCTTGAATCAATCCCATAATAGTATTAATAATTACAACAAATAAAATAATAAACACATCAGTAAAAGGCTCATTCTGTATCTTAGCCAAAATTGCTGAAATCACAGCAGTCACTAACAACATTATAATCATAGGATCTTTTAAAGAATTAAAAATTTTCTTAAAAATCCCATCTTTCTTACCTTCTTCAATCCTATTCTTACCATTATCGACCAGTCTCTTATTAGCCTCAATATTTGATAAACCATCTTCATTTGAATCAAGTTCTTTCAAAACATCTTTCACATCTTCCAAATAATATTTCATATAAACCTCTAAACTTTCTCCTCTATTTTCCAAAAAGCTTTTTCAATTTTTTTATTACAATTATCAATAAATTTTATTTTCTTAAATAATCCAAATAATTTAAAAATCCAAACTCTACACTGTTCAATAATTATCCCTGTAACAAAAATCTTACAAGTCGTTAACATCATCATCAAAAATAAATTATCGCTTCCTATATATTGATATGGATTAATTCTCTCCCACATCTTCCAAGCATAATCATCATTTTGATGATATAAATAAACACCCAATGTTAAACCAGCAATATAATTTATAACAATATTCAAAACTTTAGTTTTAATATGCAAACTTTTGAAAAAGAAAAATATTGCCACTGACTCAATAAATATAAACAAATTATTATAACTTAGTCCAAATCCCATATACTGTTGAACAATATTAAACTTAGAATCTTTCTTCAAAATCACTTTCAAATAAACTTGAATTGCAATCATTGCAACATATAATAAAAAGCACCAAATCTTTTTAAAATTTTTATCATAATAAAGTCTAACACAACCAGCAAAAGCATATAAGAACACAAACCAAAATAAACTATACCCATTTCTACCTTCTAAGACCTCATTTCCTGGATAAATAGTTTTAAATACACAAAGTAATAATCCTAAAGTAATTACTCCTCTTATAAATTGCTTTCTATCAAGCACTTCAGCTAATTTATTAATAAATGGAATTAATAAATAAAGTCCCATATATGCTGTAACAAACCAATATCTATTAGCTATAAAAGGAAAGAAATTTTTAATCAAATGATATATATTAAATTCTTTTTCCCCATTATAAACTACCCACAAATACATCAAAATAGAATATGTAAGAAGCTGTAATTCAATCTGTAGAATCTTCTTAAATTTCGTTTTTGATTTAATCATATAATATCCACTAATCATAACATAGACATTCACACAAACAATACAAGCAAACTCAATAATATTAACAATATAATATCTCATTGTCCCTTCAACAACATTATTCAAAATTCCACCAAAAATTAAATAATGATGAATAATAATCATAAACATTGCTACAATTCTTAATAATTCAAAATTAGCATCCCTAACTTTCTTCTCTGTTTTAAGTATTTTTTCTTTCTCCATAACAACTCCTATTTAACCACATTCATATAAATGATTATCCCTATTTGAATAATCAATATCAATGGAAACCCTATTTTAAAATACCATTTCTGCGTTTTATGTCTAAAAGTATACATACCAAATATTCCACCAATACTTCCTCCAAAGAGACAAAATAAAAATAATGCATTTTCGCTAATTCTCCACTGATTAACTTTTGCTTCATGTTTATCATATCCCATAAGTAAAAAAGTAATAATATTCATAACTAAAAAATATATTAATATGTTTTTTAGCGGTATTTCTACCATATTAAAAAATTTCATAATAAACTCCTGTTTTTTTGCAATTATACCATATTATATTAAATATTAAGTAAAATTTGAGCAATAATTTCAAAATAAAAAATCTAATATTTCTATTAGATTTTTTACTATTATTTTATATCATAATTTAGTTCAATGGTTTCATTGTTGGGAACAATAAAACATCTCTAATTGATGCCGAATTAGTTAACAACATTACTAATCTATCAATACCCATTCCCATGCCACCTGTAGGAGGTAAACCAATTTCAAGAGCATTAATATAATCTTCATCCATCATACCCGCTTCTTCATCACCTTTATCCCTATTTCTGATTTCATTTAAAAATCTTTCATATTGATCAATAGGATCATTTAATTCTGAAAATGCATTAGCATATTCTCCACCAGCAATAAATAATTCAAATCTTTGAACCATCGTATCACTACCTTTAACCTTTTTAGCCAATGGTGAATTTTCAATAGGATATTCGTAAACAAATGTTGGATTAACAATAGTATCTTCACATTTTTCATCAAATATTTGAGCTAATATATCTCCTCTTGATTGTTTTATTGGATCCAATGGAATTCTTAAAGATTTTAAAGCCTCTTGAGCTTCTTCATCAGTTTTTATAGTATTAAAATCAACACCTGTTACTTCTTTAACAATTTCAGTCATTGTTACTTTTCTCCATCCCGGAGTTAAATCAATTTCACGTCCTTGGAAATTAACTTTTAATGTACCTAATACTTTTTGAGCAACTGTTGTTATTAATTTCTCTGTTACATCCATCATGTCATCTAAATTTTGATATGCAGCATAAAGCTCTAGCTCCGTAAATTCTGGATTATGCTTAATATCCATACCTTCATTTCTAAAAACTCTATTCATTTCATATACTCTATCAAATCCACCAACAATTAATCTCTTAAGATTTAATTCAAGTGCAATTCTTAAATACATATCAATATCCAATGTATTATGATGTGTTATAAATGGTCTTGCCGAAGCACCACCTGAAATATTATTTAAAATAGGTGTTTCAACTTCTAAATATCCTAAATTATCAAGGAATGTCCTAATTTCTTTTAAAATTTGAATTCTCTTAATAAAAGTATCCTTAACTTCTGGATTCATTATTAAATCAACATATCTTTGTCTATATCTCAAATCAGTATCTTTTAAGCCATGGAATTTTTCAGGTAATGGTCTTAATGATTTAGAAAGTAAAGTAAACTCTTTAGCATGAATTGATATTTCACCTGTTTTTGTTTTAAATACAAATCCTTTAACTCCAACAATATCTCCAATATCATCTTCTTTAAATGCTTTATATGATTCTTCACCCAAATCATTTACACTAACATATAGTTGTATTTTTCCATATGGATCTTGAACATGAACAAAAGATGCTTTACCCATTATTCTTTTTCCCATCATTCTTCCAGCAATTGCAACTTCTTTACCTTCTAATTCATCGTAATTTTCGAATATTTCAGTAGTTACATGTGTTCTGTTAAACTCAGTAATCTCATAAGGATTTTTTCCAGCTTCAATTAAAGCTTTTAATTTTTCTTTTCTAACTTGAACTAAATGATTCTCATCAAGTTCCTCAATTTGATTTTGGTTATTATTATCCATATTTTTTCCTCCATTATCCTTAATGTTACTCTATTATAGCCTAAAGTCCTAGATTTGTAAATAAAAATGAAATAATAAAACCTCAAAATTATACTGACATAATTAGTTCCAATGCATGTTGTTTTGCAACATTTGTAATCTCTCCATTTGAAATTCTTGCAATTTCTTCTATAACTTCTTCTTTATTAAGTTTTTTAACGGCTGTAGCAGTTCTTCCATCAATTGTATTCTTATAAATATAATAATTAAAATTACCAACAGCTGCGATACTTGGTTGATGTGTAATACAAATAACTTGATGTGTTCCACCAATTCTTCTCAACTTTTTACCAACTGATTTTGCTGCTTTACCACTAATACCAGTATCAATTTCATCAAATATTAAAACAGGAGTATCATCAGTATCTGCAAGCACATTTTTAATAGCAAGCATTATTCTTGACATTTCACCACCAGAAGCAATTTTTGATAATTCATTTTCATCTTCCCCAACATTTGGTGAAATATAAAATTCCACATCATCCCTTCCAAATTGATTAAATTCTTCAGTTAATTCAACTCTTGCATTAAACTTTGCATTCTTCATTTCAAGATCCACTAACTCACCATTAATTCTATCATTTAATTTAAATGATATTTCACTTCTAAAATCATGCATCTTTAAAGAAATAGAATTCATATAACCAATAACTTGTTCCAACTCATTTCTAAGTTTCTCATTTTCTTCATCCAAATTATTTATTCTATTAATTTCCGCTTCAATCGAATCCCTGTATTTTAAAATTTCTTCAATTGAATTTCCATATTTTCTTTTTAAAGTATGAATCAAATCCAATCGACTTTCCAATTCATTAATTTCATTTTCATCAAAATACATATCATCATTCATCAAATTAATTCCATGTGAAAAGTCTTCCAATTCATAATAAATATTTCTAATTTCTTCAAGCTTTTTATCATATTTCTCATCAATATTAGCAATTTTTTCAATTGCCTTTACCGCATTAGAAATTGTTGCCATTGCCCTATCTGAATTATCCACAGTTTGAGCAATTGAAGTAGAAATCTTCTCATAATTTAAATAAATTGTACGTTTTTCAATAAGCTCATCTTCTTCATCAATTTTTAAATTTGCGCCATCTATTTCATCAAATTCATACTGTAATAAATCCAGCTTTCTTTCTCTTTCCTTATTATCACCAAAATTCTCTTTTAATTTTTTCTTAATATCCAAATACTTAGAATACTTCTCATTGTAATCCAATTTCAATTTTAATAAATCTTTACCACAATAATTATCCAAATATTCTATCTGATACATTTTACTTAATATTTTCAAATTATCATTTTGTCCATGAATATCAATTATATTACTCATAAAATTTTTAAGCTCACTAACAGTAACCAATCTTCCATTAATCTTACAAGTGTTTCGTCCATTCAAATGTACTTCCCTACTTATAACAACATTACCATCAGGAAAATCATCATTATTTTCTAAAAACAAACTCAATTCTACAAAAGAAAATTCTTCTCCCCTTCTAATTATTTCCTTAGAAAATCTACCTCCAGAAATAATATTAATAGAATCTATAATCAAAGTCTTTCCAGCTCCAGTTTCACCAGTAAGGACATTAAAACCTGAACCTAATTCAATATTTAAATCATCAATAATGCCAATATTTTTAATATGTAATGTAGTAATCATCTTCATTCTCCTCAAAACGATTGTTCGCTTCTGATTATACAAACATTTATTCGTATTGTCAATATTTATTTTATAAATTTACCTACATTTTTATATCAATTTATGACAAATTTCATATTGTTAAATATAAAAAAGTTATAGTAAGATTACTACAACTTTTTTACTTTTTTCATTATTTTTGTTTTGCTGAATTTTTAATTTGACTACCATATTGAGACATCATATATGAATAATAATCAAATGGTTTCAAAGTATTTGGAACTCCATAATCACTACCAAAAGTTTCAACTCTAATTGTTTTAATTCTAACAGGTGTTATTGGCTTATCCGCTGTTTTCTTAGTATCTTTAGAATCACGTGTTTCCACTTCAACATTAGAAATCTTTTTAGCAATATCCAATCCTGTTAATAATCTACCAAAAGCAGCATATTGACCATCTAATTGAGAATTATCCGCTGTCATAATAAAGAACTGTGCAGAAGCCGAATTATATCCCTTTTTAGCTAAACTCTGACCCATTTGAGCATAATCAGCTCTAGCCATTGATAATGTTCCTTCTTTATGTTTAACAGTATTTTTCTTAAATCCATTTAAAATAAATTCACCGGGAATAGTATATTCATCAGTCAATGTATATCCCAATTTATCAAGTGTAGCATTACCTGCACCAGTACCTTTAGGATCACCACCTTGAATCATAAAATTAGGTATTGTTCTATGAAATGTTAATCCATCATAAAATCCATTATTAGCTAATTTAATAAAATTAGCAACTGTATTTGGAGCTTGATCAGGATATAATTCCGCTGTCAATGTTCCATAATTTTCAATTTCTATTGTTACAATTGGATTTTTAATTATTTCATTTTTCTTCTTAATAGCACCAGCTATTGTAGCTCCAATTCCACAAATTAATAGTATTGCTAAAATACAAGAAATTATAAAAACTACATTATCAAATGTTTTTTTATTTTCTTCTGCACTTTTACGAACCTTATATTTCTTCTTCACTTCTACTTTTTCTTTTTTGTTCTCTTTGCTCATATCATTTCCTTTCCAATTAATTAAACTTGTTATTCATAATTTCACTCAAAGCTTCATTAATATTCTTAACTCCAATTATATTTAAATCATATTTATTTTTCAACATTTTTTCATTATTATAAGGAATAATAGCTTTCTTTATTCCAAGTCTCTCAATTTCATTAAGTCTTTTTTCAATCAAATTAACAGACCTTACTTCACCAGTAAGACCAAGCTCTCCAATAAAACAAACATCTTTTGGTATATAAATATCCTTAAAACTTGACACCATAACAATAGCTACACCCAAATCAACTGCCGGCTCTGCAAGCTTCATACCACTTGCAATATTTAAATAAACATCTTGATTACCCAAATTAATTCTAGCACATTTCTCTAAAACTGCAATCAATAAAGCCTGTCTATTATAATCAAACCCATTTGCAGTTCTCTTAGGTAATCCATATACACTAGGTGTAGTCAATGCTTGAATTTCCACCAGCAAGGGTCTTGTACCTTCAACACTACAAACTAAAACAGATCCACTATGCTTTTCATCCGTTTCAGAAATTAATAATGATGATGGATTTTTAACCTCAATCATGCCTTCATTTTCCATTTCAAACATACCGATTTCATTAGTTGAGCCAAATCTATTTTTAACACTTCTAACTATTCTATACGAAAAAAATCTCTCACCCTCAATATACAAAACAGTATCAACCATATGTTCCAAAACTCTTGGTCCTGCAATATTACCTTCTTTAGTAACATGTCCAATTAAAATAGTAGTCACTGCATTTTGCTTGCAGCACCTCATAATTCTAGCCGTAATTTCCCTAACTTGACTAACAGTACCAGGAGGTGATGTAATTTCAGGGGAAAACATCGTTTGAATTGAATCAATAACAACCAATTTTGGATTCATTTCTTCAATTTCCTTTTCAATATTATCCATATCAGTTTCACCTAAAAACATTAAATTATCATTATGAATTTGAAGTCTATCAGCTCTCATTTTAACCTGTTCAACTGACTCTTCACCAGAAACATATAAAACTTTACTATCATCATTAGCAATCTTATCACAAATTTGTAAAACCAATGTTGATTTACCAATCCCCGGTTCTCCTCCAACTAATACCAATGATCCTTTTACAAGACCACCACCTAAAACTCTATTAACTTCCTGATATCCGGCATCAAACCTAAACGATTCCTTGCCTTCAACTTCATTTAATTTAACAGGCTTTGCAATAGTCAATTTTGTATTAGAATTAACTGCTTTAATATTTTTCATTGATTCTTCATAAAAAGTATTCCACTCACCACATGAAGGACATTTTCCAAGCCACTTAGATGACTCAAATCCACAATTATTACAAACAAAAACAGTTTTAACTTTAGCCATATTTCCTCCATTTAAAATCAATAAAAATATAAAATCTATTCACTAATAAGTCCTATAAACATCGCATGTGACCAACCAAGACCAATAACCCATCTTTCAGTAAAATCACTAGAAATTTGCTCAGGTAATAACCCTAGTGGAGTACTACTTTTTAAAATTACTTCCATACATTTCTTATATTCTTCCATATTACCAATCTTTTTATAATACATTCCCATCCATGCAGTAGCAATAACCCATGGATAAGTGCCAGAAATATAAGTATCATTTTGAAATCTCAAATAACCATTAGAATAAGTTCTTAATGTATTATTTATTTCATAAACAGTATTTCTAACCACTTCATCATTAAGATCAAACATTTCAAAAGGAATTATTGTTCCAAGCATAGAAATATCAATATATCTATCTTTAAAATTTCTAATAAAGATATTTCTCTGTTTATCTACAAAATTTTCCAAAACATAATTCTTAACAATTACTTTCTTCTTTTCATAATCCTTAATTTTATTTAAAACATTTTCATCATTAAAGCCTTGATATTTATTCAAAATATTATATATATTGACCATTGCATCATACGCACCATAAATTGCAGCAGTAGCATATATACTAATACCTTCATTATTTTCCCATAAGTCAAAAGTCTCATGTTTATAAATTGCATTTTTATAATCACAATTAATATTCAAAAACTTACACTCAACATATTTATTAATAAATGTCATTGCATTATCCAACATATCAACATTTTGAAGTAAAAAAGTATCATCATTAGTTCCAAACTTTTTCAAATAATTCAAATAATGCTTATATGCACCCCAAACAACAATTGCTGTTTCATCAATTTGATATCCCCAACAAGGTGCCAAAGTACAATCAGTAAAATATCTCTGCTCCCATATGCCATCCAATAATTGTGTATTTCTTAAAAAAATTTCATAATATTTATTACTGTAATTATCAAAATTCAAAACATCAAAATAAGAGTACATCATAATTGCATCCCTAGGCCAACAATATGAATATCTTCCACTTTCATCCCTCTCTTCGTCAACTTCCAAAGTCGCTGAAATGCCTGCAGTTTCTTCATTAATTAAAAAAGGAATAAATAATATAGTTCTTTTATAAATATTAATTAACTTTTCCATATACTCAGTTCCATCATTATTCAACTTCAACGTATCATGCGCATATAAAAAGTTTTTCCAGTAATTTACTGCCTTACTATATTCAATATCAATATCCACTTTCTTAACACTTTGAGCAAAATTCATCATACCAGATCTACTATCTTTTTCATTTTTCAAACAAATAAATAGATTAAAAAATCTTGTATCTCCAGGATTAATATTCCCCAAATCATAACTAATCGCACTATCAGATGACATAGAAATATAATCCTTATCATGAATAATTCCAGAATTAATAGTCGCATTAACATTATTCATTTGTGAAGAAGTAATATCCTCATCCGAAAAAATAGCAACCGTATAATTATGGCAATATTGAAATAAAACATCATTTCTAATCATTCCACCAGCCATATTATTAAAAGATGACATCATTTTAGAATGAACTAGAAAATTAATCCTTTCAACATCATCACTATTATTAGTAAAAGCATATCTCTTAACAATAACATCATCATCAATCATTGTAAAATCAGTTTGCTTTACATTTAACTTAAAATATGAATTGTATATTTCAGTATGCAAAATATTAGTATCTTTTTCATAATATTGATTATAACTATTATTAACATCCTTATGAAGATAAATAATATTAGAATCATTTACTTTAATACCCACATGGAAAAAATCAAAATACTGTCTATAATCAGGTGTCGGGTAATACAATCTTAATAGCTCTCCATATTTTGTAAAACTACAAGTTATTTTCTCATTTCCAATAAAAGCATCATTATAATATTTTTTTCTCATTTGTATTACTCCCCATTCATTAATTCAATAATTTGCATTCTTAAATCATTCACACGAGCATTTAATTTATTTATTCCATCATCAGAGCTCAAAGAATCATCAATATTAAATTTCAATTGATTTTCCATATCAACCAATTCTTTTTCAAGAGTCTGCATTTTCTTAATTAATTCAATTCTACTAATTTGCTTATCCATTGGATTATCGATACAATCAATGTATCCATCTTCAATTCCATCCAATTCATAAGCTTCACCAAATTTAGGAATACATACATCCACGTCATCCATTGTTGACAAAATTTTATCTTTTAAAACATTTTGAGGTTCAGGTTCACCATGTACAAGGAAAATCTTTTTAGGTCTCTTATTTTTAAAAGAATACACAAAATTCAACAAACCTTCTTGATCAGCATGTCCTGAATAACCTTCAATATATTCAACTCTAGCTTCAACAGAAATATCTTCTCCAAGAACCTTAACTTCTCTCTCGCCATCAACAATTCTTCTACCAAGTGTTCCAGGAGCTTGATAACCAACAAATAAAATTGTATCAAGATAATTCCACAAATGATGTTTCAAATGATGTTTAATTCTACCAACATCACACATTCCACTAGCAGAAATAATAATACATGGGTCAGTACTCTCATTTAAAGCCTTTGAATCTTCAACAGATCTAGTAAACCTCAATCCATCAAAATCAAGTGGATTATCACCTTTTTGAATTTCTTTTTTTATATCATCAGAAAACAAATTCATATTTTTCTTAAAAACTTCTGTAGCATTTACAGCAAGCGGACTATCCACGTAAACTGGTACTTCCATTAACATTCTATACTTGCGTTGAAATTCTTCATCATCCAAATGTTGTTCTCTTAATTTATTTAATTCATATAAAATTTCCTGCGTTCTGCCAACCGCAAAAGATGGAATAACAACAGTTCCACCTTTAGCAAGTGTCTCATATACAATATCCAAGAATAAACTAGCTTTTTGATCATTTTTAATATGTAATCTATTACCATATGTTGATTCCATAACAAGATAATCTGCATCAGCAATCATAGTAGGTTGAGCCAATAATGGAATATCATTATTACCTAAATCACCACTAAATACAATTTTTTGCATTTTATCATCTTCAGTAACCCAAACTTCAATAATTGCAGAACCAAGCATATGTCCAGCATCATTAAATCTAACTTGAATACCAGGAGCAACATCAATTATTTCATCATAACTAATAGGTTTAAATACTTCAATCGATTTTCTAGCATCTTCTGCAGTATATAAAGGCTCCAATGTTGCCTTTTTACCAAGTCTTCTTCTCTTTTTATTTTTCATTTCATTTTCTGTCTCTTGAATATAACCACTATCAGGTAACATTATTTCACACAAATCACATGTAGCCTTAGTTGCATAAATCGGTGCTCTAAAGCCATCCTTATATAATTTAGGAATTCTTCCTGAATGATCAATATGTGCATGAGTTAATAACATAAAATCAATTTCATTAACATCATATGCAAATGGAAGATCATTAAACAATTCATCTTCCATACTACCTTGGTTCAAACCACAATCAACTAAAAACTTCTTTCCTGCCGCTTCAACCAAATAATTACTTCCTGTAACTCTCTGAGTTGCACCTAAAAATCTAATTTTCATATCAACCTCTCTTTTGTATATAAATATATTTATTTATAAAATATTTTTGTTTTTCTTGATGTCTTAATTTCAATTTCACTACCTTCTGGAGTATTTGCTATATAAGTACTCTCCATTTCAGTAGAATTGTAAATTTCAACAATAATACCTTCAACCTCAGGAACTGTCTTTAATTTAACAGACAATTCTTCTAAGTTTAATTCTTTAGAATCAAACAATCCTCTTAAAATTCTATAATCCAAATCATCATTGTTTGAAATAGGATTTATTATTTCATACTCAATAGCTTTTGGAATTAACTTTTCTTGAATTCTATTCAACTTCATTTTACAATTAGGAATATTATTTAAGTATCTAGTTTGATAAATTAAATCCAATATTTCCTTTTTATCAGAAGCATTAATCACTTGCTTTTCAAAAACTTCTAAAAATTGTTTTTCAAATTTTGAAATATTAGTACTAACCTCATAATACTTTATTTTAAGCATTAATTCTTCCTTCATCTTTTCAAATTCCATAGGATCTTGAATCTTTGAATATTCATTAATCTGCTTTTCTAAATTAGCTTTACTATTAATAAGTAATTGTTGATAATTTCTAATATCAAAAATTTTCTTATCAGAAGGTAATTTACTATTAACAAGCATAAATTCATTTTTTAATTTATTAGGTTGTTGTAATAATTCATTAATATGTTGTAAATCAAGAAAAGCCTTGTTCTTCTTTGTTAAAATCTCTTGTTGATATTCATAAGGATATCTCATTTTTAAATATTCGTTTTTATATACTGCTAAAATATCCAGTATTTTTTCATTTTGCATCTTATCAAATGATTTATAAAATTGCATACTAACATTAACTAATTCATTCCATAAAGGCTCTGGAAGATTAATTTTTAAATCTTCCGCACTCCTTAAATTATCGACTAATACATCACCCAAAATATAAGTAAGTAAAATATAAACAATATTACATTCACTACTCTCTATTTCAGCTTTATCAATAGACCATGACCAACCATTAAAATCCCTTAAAACTTCCGCCCTTGAAATTGCTTTTCCAATCCCAACTGTAGTAAGGACTGCTCTCTCTTCCAAACTCATCTCAGAAATAACATTATTATCAATTTCCGCTTTTGTTATTGCATATAACAAATCCTTTTCAGTGGGAAAGGAATATATTACTGGATTGTTCAAATATTTATCAGGTGATTTTATACGCAAACGTTCAGATTTCATCTTAATTTGATTATCATTAGTAATCTTAATAATATCAATAACAGAACAATAATTTTTAACATCATCATAGATATTATTCAAAAAATTAATTTTAGTTGGAACAATTCTTTTAATTTTTTTATAATTATTATAGCTATCATCTATTTTATAAATCATACTTAAAATTAAATTAGCTATTTGTGGACTAAATCTTTTAATATCAATTAAATTTCCCATCTCTTCACTAAATTCAGAAGAGCTTACAATATCTTTATGCACATTAACTCCTTACTATTTATTATTCATCACTCGCAGAATTTTCCGTACCGGGTGCACTTTTTAATTCATTCCATCTTTCCTTACTCATTAGTACATCACGAGGTTTGCTTCCTTGAAATCCAGAAACTATTCCCCTCTGTTCCATTTGATCAATAATTCTTCCAGCTCTTGCATAACCAACTTTAAATTTTCTTTGAATAAATGAGGTAGAAGCTGTTTGATTTCTAATTACTTCTTCAATAGCCTCTTCCAATAATGGATCAGTATCATCATCCTCATCATTAAGAGCATTATTAGCAGGATTATCTATATTATCGATTTTCTCCAAAATTGATGTTGTATTTTCATTAACTTCATCAGTTTTAATATATTTAACAATATTTTCGACTTCAGAATCTGAAATAAAAGCACCTTGAATTCTAGTAGGTTTAGATGCTCCAATTGGAAAAAACAACATATCACCTTTTCCAAGTAATTTTTCAGCACCCGATGAATCCAAAATAGTCCTTGAATCAACTTGTGAAGAAACAGCAAAAGCAATCCTTGAAGGAATATTTGCCTTAATAATACCTGTAATAACATCAACAGAAGGTCTTTGAGTTGCAATAACTAAATGCATCCCAGCAGCTCTTGCCATTTGTGCCAATCTACAAATTGCATCTTCAACTTCTTTAGCAGCTACCATCATCAAATCAGCCAACTCATCAATAATAATAACCATTTTAGGCATTGTAGGTTCACCCCTATTATTTGCTTGTTCATTATATCCATTGATATCCCTAACCTTTTTCTCTGCAAATTTAGAATATCGATCAACCATTTCTTGAACAGCCCAAGCCAACGCACCAGCAGCTTTTTTAGGATCTGTTACAACCGGAATTAATAAATGTGGAATACCATTATAAACTGATAATTCAACAACTTTAGGATCAATCATTAATAATTTAACTTCACTCGGTTTAGATTTATAGATAATACTTGTAATTAAAGTATTTATACAAACTGATTTACCACTACCCGTACTTCCTGCAATAAGAACATGGGGCATTTTTGCAATATCAGTAACAATTGCATCACCAGCAACATCTTTTCCAAGTGCAAAAGATAATTTTGACTTAGAATCCTGAAAAGCATCACTTTCAATAATATCTTTTAATCCAACAATTGATTTATTTTTTCTAGGAATTTCAATACCCACTGTATGTTTACCAGGAATTGGTGCCTCAATTCTAATAGACTCTGCTTCCAAACTAAGTGCAATATCATCTGCTAAATTAGAAATTTTACTAACTCTAACTCCTTCAGCAGGTGCTATTTCAAATCTAGTAATAACAGGTCCAACTGATACATTTTCAACTTTAGCAGAAACACCAAAACTTTGTAATGTTTTTCTAAGTTTTTCAGACGTTGCTAAAATTCTTTTCCTAATATCACCATTATCCCCCGCTTCAATACTAGCCAAAATATTAATTGGTGGAAATTCATAATGATCTTCTTCTATATTTAAAGTATTCTTATTTAACCCCAATTCTTCCGGTGAAATTTTTTCAACTTCAGCAGACTCTTTTTTATTTCCAACATCAAAATTCTTAATCATTTTTTTATTAGAATTAGTTTTCATATTAGGAATTTCTAATTGTTCAGCATTTTGAGTATTATATTCAGGTAAATTTATATTTATTTCACTATCATCATCATGTAATTCACTACTAGATTCAATATTTTTAAGAATTGCAGATTCTCTTTTTATTCCATCTTTTCCATCCATCGATTTTGAAAATAATCCAAAAATTCCAGATCTCTTAGTTTTTACTGATTCAATTACATTATTTTCAGCAACTCTTTTAGATAAATTAGCTCTTTCCTCTTTTAATGAATTTAATTTCTTCATCTTTTTTTCATTTTCAGCCGCAATTTCTGCATTTCTTAATTTTCTATCATTTAAATTTGATTTAAATTCTGCAATATCATCAACAATATTAATTTTAAATAATATAATAATAATTATCAACATTATTCCCAATGATAATACAGATGTACCAATTGCTCCAATTGCTCTAACCATAGGAACTGCAAATAATGTGCCAATTGCACCACCACCAATATCCCTACTACCCAATTCATAAGCTTTTGATAAAACATCGGACATTTTATCAACTGGATTAATATTTCCATTTGATATTTGATATGTCGCTAAAAGAATATTAATCATTAAAAAGAATAGAAAAAACGAAAAAATTTTAAAAACATTCTTCCTATCACCTTCAGCAACTATAAAAATCGTAAAAATTAACATTGCAATTGGTAAAAAATATTTTATAAGTCCAAAAACTCCTCCAAGTGCCAAACTAATTTCATTTCCTATTTTTCCCTGTTTAAAATATACAAAAGCAATCATTAAAAAACTCAATAATAACATTGCCATCCATTGTACATTAAATTTAACATTTTGGCTCTTAGACTTAGATTTTTTCTTTTTAGTTGCCAATTTAAAATCCTCCTCAAACATTCATATCATAACTTATAATCTAAAACATTATATATTAAAAAAAAAATAAAATCAAGCTTGATAATGTACATTTGTTCGCAATAAATTGCCATTTTCATCTCATTAATTTCAATAATATAATTAAATAAATATGCAAAGCACAAAATAGAGAAATTACATCACTGCAATTTCTCTATCTACTTATAAAGTATTCTCTATTTCATCCTATCAGATAATTCCTTACTACTAAAATCTTTTTTAGTAATAACGTTTTTTAAATCAAAAGTATTTAAACTTCTTTCAACACTGCGATTTGGTTCAAATACACTATATCCACCATTTAGTATTCCATAAAATCCATTACCTATCTCTTTAGCAATAACTATATATTCTTTTCCGATCTCAAAATTATATGATTCTGGAAAAGCATATTTGATATACTTACTATTTTTTTCTTCATTTGTCATTGTATCAATACCCATTCTATTTTTATCAACATCATCTATTGATTTTTCATATTCAGATATTTTAATTTTACCACCTTCAACATACAATATATTATCCTTTAATTGTATATTCTTTTTTGTATAATCCTCCAAGACTTCTACAAATATAGGTGAAAATGGTATATATGGATTTCCAAAAGATCCATTTTTAAATAAAAATTCAGCATCACCTATTTTATTTATTTTTATCTTTAATAAAATACTTCTTTCTTTATTTATTAAATTTGCTGGTTCCTTTGGATCAATAGCATAATTTGATTGCATTTCTACTACTCTAACAATATTATCATCTTGACTATTATTTAAAACTTTTTTTTCCACTACATTTTCAATATTAGTATTTTTCAAACTTTCTTTAGCCGTTTTCAAATTTTTATTAAATAGAATAACTTCCAATTAAACCAATTACAATTAATCCTATTAAAATTAACATTATTATTAAATTTCTCTTCATAATACATCCTTTCATAATATTATTTTCACCTTTATTATATAACTAATATTTAAAAATCAGATATTATTATCTAATTTTCTTTTTTGAATCCTATATGCCTGATTAGCCATAAAAGATTCCGGCATAATTTTAGCAAAACACGCAGCAAATTTAATTAATAAACTCGAAAAATAAACAACTTTTTTAGAATTAAATAATTTATTGATACCAATTTTAGCAACCAAATCACTACTCTGACCTTGCAATGAAAAAATGACATTTGCATTTTTATTAAATTCAGTATCCACAGGACCAGGGCAATATACTGCAATTCTAACATTTAAATTATCAATTTTAAGTTCTTTAGCAATTGCTCTTGTAAATCTTACCACATAGACCTTGGTAGAATAATAAGTTGCCATCAATGGACCAGGCATAAAACCAGCAATAGAAGCAATATTTAATATATAACCCCTATTAATTTTCACCATATCTTTTAAAAATAATTTAGTCAAAATATGTAATCCAATAATATTAGTATTTATCATTGAAATATCTTTATCCAAATCAGTTTCAATAAACTTACCACAATCACCAAATCCTGCATTATTAACTAAAACATCAATACATTCAAATTGATCAATAACATCATTATACAATTTTTTAGCCGATCCAATATCACTAACATCACATTTAATTATTGATATATTACATTTTTCATATTTATTATTAATTTCCTTTTTAACTTTCTTAAGTCTATCAATATTTCTTGCAACTAAAATTAAATCATATCCCCTATCAGCAAACTCAAAAGCCATGTCCCTTCCAATTCCCGACGAAGCACCCGTTATTAAAGTAATCATAATTCCTCCAAATATTTATATTTGTATTATATAACAAAAAACCCTAAATATAAAAATATCTAGGGTTATAATGTATTAAACTAATTTTAAGATAACTGTTTCAGCGCCATCTCCACGTCTTTGACCTA
>ERZ773099.1039-NODE-1039-length-21159-cov-9.473607_pt1 | contig 21159 bp, 16 predicted proteins | sample MGYA00511120_ERZ773099 | MGnify/ENA primary metagenome ERZ773099 (study PRJEB29015, sample SAMEA2738012) | human oral metagenome | biome: human oral; feature: human-associated habitat; material: dental | place: China | collected 2104 ...
CGCCAGTCCGACGAACTTCTTCAATCCAACCGCGCGCCTTCTCAATAATTTTCTCGGCATGCTGTTTTTTATAATCAGCGATATCCAAATTCACCCGAACAGTCGAAGCTTTTTTATGATGAAGTGCTGTCGATAAAAGAGTCTGAATACTACGCAGAGTTTCCGCACCCCTACCAATCAAGATACTACTTCGTTCGCTACGCGGAATTGAAGCTATGATAATTCCATCCTCAATTTTTACAGCAACTTCCAGGTTTAAATCAAAAAATGTTAATAAATCTTCCAGATATTTTTTTACGAATTCAATAGTTTCGATTTGATCCATATTTCCTCCTTAACCTTTAGCCTTGATCCGCGTTATTCGCGCTTCTGTTGCCTGTTTAGCGCGTTTTTTCGTCTTGGCTGACGCTATAGAATTTTGAGGGGCTGTCTTTTTATTTGCAACTTCTTCCATTTCCAAAGAATCTTGTTTAAGAATAATATGATTCTGTAAATATCCTACTGCACTAGCGGTTGCCAAATAAAGAGCTAAAGCTACTGGTAGATATATAGTCACCATAAACATCATTAGTGGCATAAATTTCATCATCTTTCGAGTCATAATAGCATTCACTTCTGACTGATCAGCTTCTTTGCCACCACCAGCCTCAGCCAAAATATCTCGTAATTTACGCTTACTGTCCGACTGCGGAGATAGCTGTTTTGAGGTCAAATATTGCAGGTAGGCGGCAACTCCCGCCAGAACTAATAGACCAATAATAACTCCATCTTTCGATACAGCGTACTGAGTTAAGTCTATAATACCTAAGAAGTTCTGATTGAACTGGTCTGGATTATTAACCAGATTATTAGCTACTGGAAGATTTTTTACAAAATCATAAACATATTTGCCCAGATCAGCACGACTAGAAACAAAAATCTGCACCACGCGGTACATCGCAATCAAAATCGGTAATTGGATGATTAAAACACCTATAGAGCCAAACGCGCTTATATTATGTTTTTTATATAGCTCCATCATCGCCAAATTACGCATCTGCGGATTTTTAGCATATTGTTTTTTAATCTTAGCCAGCTCAGGCTGCATCTTGCGCGTTGCCTTTGCCTGATGAAGCTGTTTCTTAATCAATGGCCATAGTAATAACCTTACTAAAATCGTAAAGACAATAATACTAATACCAAAATCTGGAATTAGACTATAAATAGCCATCAACAGATTAAGAATCGGTCGAACAATAAACTCATCAAAAAAACTCATACCTTGATTATAGCAAAAGTACTGCTATTTATACAGTTTTGCTTGAGAAAGAATATTCTTTATGACTTGTTTTAAATCCTTATGTGGCATCAATAACACTTCTGCTGAAAATATAATAATGACAATGTCTTGATCATTTTTTAGATATGGCAGCTCTAGACGAATAATTTCATAAACCCGGCGACGTATTCTATTGCGTCGCACTGCTGATTTTAAAACCTTTTTACTCACAACTACCGCGAATCTACTATGACTACGGTATGGATTTTTCACATATTTTACCGTAGCTATAGAAGAACGAACCGCTTGTCCATTTTTATAGACAAATTTTAGACTACCATGACCATGAAAACGATTACATTGTTGTAACATATTTTACAATTATATCAAAAAATCCCGCCTACATCGACGGGATTTTTTATTCGCTAGATTAAATAGCAATTTTAGCACGACCCTTCAAACGGCGTCGCTTCAAGACCATCCTACCGGCCTTAGTAGAAACTCGCGCTCTAAAACCGTGCGTCCTTGCACGATGTCGAGTGTGTGGTTGAAATGTTCGCTTTGGCATATCAAGAAATAGTATATATTTTTTTAGTACTTTTTGCAAGTCACTAGCCACTTTTCCACTACCATGGCTAATTTTTCCACAGTTTTAACAGATGTATTTTTTAATTGTGGAAAACTCCACCCCTGTTTTCCTTTACATTACAGTTTACGGAATTGTACTTGTGGAAAACTCTTAATATTTGCTATAGTAAAGATAGTTAAAGAATTTGAGGGAGTAAGTTTTCGTGGATAGTCATGCAGTTTGGCAGGGTGTATTAGGTGAAATTGAAGTAACTGTATCGTCATCATCTTTTACGGCGTGGTTTAAAAACACGAAATTAGAAATAATATCAGATAAAGAAATCTCAATAATTGCCCCAAATATTTTTGCTCGCACTCAACTCGAAAAGCGTTTTCACCCACAAATACTTGAAGCTTTATCTCATAATGGAATAAATTCTCCATTAGTCTCCTACCACGTTGAATCCAGCAATAAAAAGCCTCGTATTAACCGTGAGATTACTAAAACTGAGAGTCAGGAATCATCAGCGCCGCTCATCTTACCATCAAAAAAATCTCACGCCAGTAATCTAAATCCTCGCTACACATTTGATAATTTTATCGTTGGTTCTAGTAATGACTTAGCTTACGCCGCCTGTCAGGCTGTCGCCTCTCACCCCGGAGAAAAATATAACCCGCTTTATTTGTATGGCGGATCTGGACTTGGTAAAACTCACTTAATGCAAGCGGTTGGTAATGAGATAATTAGAAAACAGCCATCCGCCCGCGTACTATATATCACCACAGAAACTTTTGTGAATGAATTCCTTGACTCAATTCGCTTTAAGAAAAAAGGTTTTTCTGATAAATATCGCAACGTCGACGTGCTAATTGTTGACGACATGCAATTTATCGCCGGCAAAGAAAAAACTCAGGATGAATTCTTCCATACGTTTAATGACCTTCATCAGAACAACAAACAGATAATTATTAGCTCCGATAAGCCACCGAAGAGTATCCCGACTTTAACTGATCGTTTACGTAGTCGCTTCGAATGGGGTATGGCAATTGATATTCAGATGCCAGATTATGAGACTCGTTGTGCCATAATTAAAGCGAAGGCTGAGCTCAGTAATACCGAATTAGATTCTGATGTCGTAGAATACTTAGCAACTAACTTTAAAACAAATATTCGCGAATTAGAGGGCGCATTAAACCGACTCCTGGCATATGCGGAAATGCAAAACTTCACTCCAGACCTTATGGCGGCTGAGGGTATTTTAGGCGATATCAAGCGTAGTCGCCCACAGCATGTTACCGCCAAGCAGATTATCGATAAGACTGCTCGCTATTATAATATCGACGTGAAAGATATGTGCTCGTCCAGGCGCGATAAGTTTATTGCCACACCGAGGCAAATTGCTATGTTTCTGCTGCGCAGTGAGCTGAAGATGAGTTTTCCAAAAATCGCCCAAGAGCTTGGAAGAAAGGACCACACGACCGCTATGCACTCAATTGAAAAGATTACTAAGGAAAGTCTTACTAATGTCAGTATTCGTGAACAAATTAATGATATTAAGGATAAATTATATGCTCATTAGTTGTGGAAAAGCTGTGCAGACCCTGTGTTTTTTTGGCGGATTACTAACACACAGATCTGTGGAAAGAATGAATTACTATGTTAAGCAGTGGAATAATAGAATAATATCCACCATAAAGCCCACAGTCAATACACAGAGTTTTCCACCTATAAAATCAACCAACTACCTCTGTCTGAACACATTTTTTACCCAGTTTCCACAATACCTATTACTATTAAGACTAATTAAAAATTAAGGAAAGTATAATGAAAGTATCAGTCACTCAAGAAAAACTTGCAAAAGCCCTTAACCTCATCAAAGACATTGCCTCTAGTCGTAATGAATTACCCATATTAAACAATATTTTATTACGCACTGATGGTGGTCGATTATTAATCGCTGGAACAAATTTGGAAATTGCCTCTACTCAATATATTGGTGCTAAAATTGATAAGCACGGCTCAATTACTATCCCTGCTCGCTTGGTCTCAGAGTTTATTTCAAACTTACCAAGCGGTACTGTTGAGCTTGAAGTCAAAAATGAGCATCTTCATATTACTTCAGGTAAATTCTCATCAGTTATCAATGGTGTGGTGGCGGATGAGTATCCGGAATTACCAACAATTGATGAAAAAAATGCCATCAAATATGAAATCGATGTTGAAGATCTAAAGAAGGCGATAATCCAGACGAAAATTGCAGTTAGTTCTGACGTGACGCGGGCGGTTTTGACTGGCGTGTATTGGCATAATCACGAAGGTTCGCTATATCTGGCAGCTACTGATGGTTATCGATTGGCAGAAAAAAGACTAGCTAAGTCTAATGATGAAGTATCAGCTATTATCCCTGCTTCGACACTTTCAGAGGTAAGCAAGAGTGTTGGTGAAGAGAAAAAAATCACCGTTCTATTTGATGAATCGCAGGTGTGTTTCAGGACAGGAGACATGGAGATTGTTAGCCGGTTGATTGACGGAAAATTCCCTGATTATCGTCAATTGATTCCGTCAAGTTCAGAAACGGAAATCGTGATTAAAAAAGCTGATTTTAGTAGAGTGACAAAGATTGCAGCATTATTTGCGCGTGAATCTGGTGGCGGAATAACCGTGACCGCCTCAAAGGAGAACTCCCTATTATCTATCCACTCAATCGCATCTGAACTAGGTGAAAACACTTCAGAAGCTTCGGCATCTATATCCGCTGACGGTCAAGTAACACTTAATTCGCGCTATTTAACGGAAGTTTTGAATATTATTGATGCTGACGAAATTACATTCTCGTTTAATGGTAAATTATCGCCATGTGTCATCCGAGAGCAGATAAAAAACCCTGATTATACACACATTATTATGCCGCTTAAGAGCTAGTGAAAAATGGTGATAACCTAGATGCTGCTTCGGATAAAATTTCTTCTGGAATATTTTTAGTATTATAAGTAGTATTGATTATTTGTGGTCTAGTTTTAATTGTCCATTTATTATTTTCTTTTTTTAATATGACAGTGTAGGCGTCTCCTGAATTTCTATCTATATCCTCTCTTTGATAGGTGGCGGCATACCAATCGATATTCTTTCCTAATATAATTTCCTTTTTAAGTATGAAAGATGATTTCAACTCTGGGTATTTAGTAAATAATACAGCTGAAATGTCATTTTTGTATTCGGCTATTTTATTGGACATGAATTTCTTGCTGTAGCTGGTTTTTATAGATACATCCTTGTCTGATCCTTCGACTGTAAATTCTGTGTAATTTTCATTGATATGTCCAGACTTAGATGAGGTTTTAATTATATATTTGCCATCTGATAATTTTATTTTAGTATCTCCTGCTAACGATATAATTTCGGTGTTATTTTTTGTATTATTGCGATATATTTTAGCCGATAAGTCTGGTTTGTCGAAAAATATCGAAATAGTATATGTTGGACGAATGAAGAAAAAAGCCAATAATAATAGTACGACCATTATAGAACTTATTATTATAATAATATTTCTTCGATTCATAAATTACTCCTTAAACGCATTGGCATAATTTCTAAAAACAATATTTAGTTTTGATGGATCAAATCCTTGTTCTTTAATTTTATTAATAGCAGCATTTCTATATCCTTCTATAGTATCGATCTCTACAATAATACCATTTGGGATATTTGGATCTACTCTATAACCTATCGAGTATATTAGATTTTTGATAGGTAATTTTTTAATTATTGGATTTGCATCTTCTAATGCTTTTTGCTCGTTAACAAGTTTGTCTGTTGTAATTTTATCTATTTCAGCGCTCTTAGAAGATGACGATTTTAGCTCTTTAATCGCCTCTTGAGTAGTTGGAATAAGTGAAAATACTATCCTTAGTGGTTTATTTTTCTTTACTTCTACATGAACTGTTTCGCTCTTAAATCCATCTCTAAATGCTTTAAAATCATATGTTCCTGGTTTTAGATATATAACTTGTGATCCGATAATTTTTTTATTTTCTACGGTAATTTCTGCTTTATTTGGTGAGACTAATAAAAATACTGGTACCGTATTAATTCTGGATATATATATGACAATTCCGTAGGTTAATATAATAAGTGATGATAAAAATATTAATATACTAATTATTCTTTTATTCATTATTTTTTCCTATACCAAGTTACGCTTGGAGAAGTTAAACTTTCACCTCCTGCTTTTGGTGCATATTCGCATTGTGAAGCAGATGCTATTTTTGAATCAAAACCCTCTATATCGCCAACGTAAACAAAGGTATGTCCTGGGCTGTGTGCGACATCACCGGGTTTAAGATCGGCTACGTTGATTGAGCTACCATTACCGAGAGTTTGCCAGTTAGCCTCTGCCCATGCTCTCTGTACGCTAGTTGGTCCAGCCTTACCGTTTTCGCCTCCGTAATTATAGTTCTTATCAAATCCACTGTCATTTAGTATCGTTGTCACAAAGGCGCCACAGTCTACACCGCCCCCAAGACAAGAATCTCCAATGTATCTGTTCTCACTTTTTGCCTTTTCTATAGCTTCCGCGTATTCAGGTTTTTTATCTGTACGTACAGTTTTTTCTGGCCAAGCATAACGTTTGACATAGTCGATAAAGTCGCCGCCACTTGATGAAGAGCATCCTCCTCCGCTTCCGCCCGTACCATTGAATCTTTCATAAATCTTTTGAGCAGCAGTGCCACGTATATTTTTGACCTGCTCTTTAGTCATAGCTGATTTTTCAAAATCATCATGCCAAAAAACAGTAGCTTCCTCTACTGTTTTTAAGGTTTTTAGTAGCTCCCAAGAATTTGACGCAGTACCGAATCCAGAAGCTGTAACCGGTCTTTCTGTCCCCTCTTGCACTAAATACTCTAACTCAAAGATTAATAGCTTGTCGTTATCTTCTACAGGAATAGAATCTATCATTCCTTTTTCGTTGGGTGCGCCACCATATTCTTGACTGTAATATTTTTTTAGATCGGATGGTATTTTATTAGCTATTAAAGTACGCCTTCCAAATGTCCATTGAGCAAGACCCCATCCTCCGGATTCCCATCCTTGGCCTACTTCATGCCTAGTAGGACTAAATCCTGACTCTGCTTGAATATTAGCCATCACACCAGCTGTCTGTTCAGCGCTTAATCCTACGTTGCGTAAATACCCCCAAATCTTCTCTTGGTTGTCTGATCCTGACACTCCATTAGAAGATGATCCGGAGCAAGTTGTTGAATCATTTGCTTTGTACCAAAGAATATCGTTTGTTACATATGAATCGGGATATCCTGTTGCTAAAGATACTGGCTGCACAGTAATAGCAAAAGATATAGCAAAGCAAAGAGCAATGGACAACTTTTTATACATCAGATCGATTCCTCTTATATTCGCTTATAATATCTGCAGGAACGCCAATATTTTTTAAGGCGTCTGGGGATTTTCTATCATTAACACCTGTTATGACTGAATTACTCCTCAGGACTACATACACGCTATAGGTAGATTTGAATTTCTCGCTATAAATTTCTAATGCAACCAGCTTAAATTCGCCCTGCTCTTTTACTATTGAGTATTTTTTTAATTCACGATTACCGTAGGTACTGGAAGTAGAGTTTAGCAATTCGGTGATAACTTTTTGTTCTGACGATTGCTCGTGAGTATTATTTTGATTACTTTGATTCTTGTTAGTGCTTTGAGGTGATGGCAGGACGGTAGTATATTGATTACTGTTAGGGTTTTTAACAATAAGGAAAGTTGCCGTAATGCTTATTAAAAATAATACGAATGATATTAGTATGACTTTATTTTCTTTATTCATTAGACCTTCCTCGCATATTCCCAATGCCATTGTTCGGGATTATTTCCATCTGGCTCAGCCCAAGCGGGATGTACATAACCGTATTTGTGGGCGTTAGCCTTTAGCCAATTATATGCAGAAGATCCAAATGGACCAACTTCAATATCCACAGCAAGCCCCCATCCATGGTTTGATGTACCTGGAACGCCTGCGGTGCTACCTAATTGTTCACGAAGTTTGACCTGTCTATCATATTCTCGATATGCGTCATTTATAATGAGGTCGGAACCGTTATCGGCTTTGTATGCTTTGTTCATCTCTTCCATAGCAATCGCAGCTTTCTTGTTCATCTTATTTTCTGGCGAAAAGGATAGAGATTGTAGCTCTGAGTCTGGAATTTTACCATTTTCGTAACTACCCCATTCGGCCTGTGCTTCTTCTAATTGCGGTTCACCAACTGCCTCGCCATTGTCTGGAGCTTTAGCTGTGGTTGAAGGAGCATCTTCTTCTTCATCTTCGCCATTAATTGATTGGGCAATCTGAAAATCAATTAGTAATACGGACATAGCGGAAAGTTTTCTGTCATCGTATTGCTTAGCGGAGTTTTCAGCTCCGAAAGATTCGTTAGTAACATCTTTACCTTCTGCGTCTTTGTAAGTAGTACTTGTAGTAGTTGTCGCTGCTTGTTTTGAATTTGTTGGTGCTACACACCCGCCGCTATTAAACCAGTAATTTCCGCTACTCGCGTCACTACAATCTTCAATGAAATCATAAAGGGGTGTACCTTCAACTATGTATCCATTAGTCATGAGATCTGATATTGTTGCGCCATCTGGAATATCTGCATCTTTCTTTATCCATCCTTCATCTTCGGCAATCTGTATAGCTTCCTCTACCGACATATTATCCTGGCTTTTAGTTATACCCGTACATGGTAATCCTGCTAAATTTATAGCCGGATCTTCGGATGACCCGCTTCCCATATAAAAGTCTTTTGCGTATCCGCAATATTTATCAGAATACATACCGCTTGCTGCTTTTGCAGTGGATGAATAAGACAATGCCATAGAAGGTAGCCTGAGAATATTAGATAGCATTGCTACTGGAGTTTTACTATAAGTTCCATTAGCCATCATCATATTACCCATATTATGGAATATACTACCTAGGAATGTATATTTACTGGATGTATCAAATGGACTTAAGGAGGCGATGTCCATTTCTTTTTGGAATTCTTCGTTTGCTATTTGGATTCCATTGAATTCTGCCAATTGGCTCATTTTAAGACCTGGTAGCATCTGCCCCATAGATCCGCTTGCAAAGAACGCTGCCGCTCCAACGCCAAGTGCATCACCTAAATCCTTATACTGGGCATTATTTGGTACAAGAAATTTCTTTGCTAGTTCTTCAAGAATTGTTTTAACTTGTTCGCCTACCGCTACCTCCGCTACCTTTGTAACTATTGCACCGAGAGTTTGGCTTCCTGCCCAAGTTAACAATTTAGGCCATCCACCGGCGGCGGCGGTAGCTGCACCCTCTATGGCCATAAAAGAGTACATTGTAATTGGGCTAAGTATAAAATCACACGCCCCTTGAGTGGCTCCGTTAAGGTCATTGATTTTGCGAATTATGGGATTTGTAACTATTGAATATCCTGGCACATAATTTTTAGCAATTCCTGGTTTGTCATTATTGACACCCATCGCTGCAAGGAGAAATGGAGAATCCAGGGCTGATCCTTCGGTGTTTTCAGACCCTTTCATTTTACCTCTTTGAGTGAGCATGTCGCCTATAGTTTCCATCGTTTCTTGAGAGAACCCACTGCCTGTAGATTCGGCAGCTGAAGCCTTCTGACCGAATAATAACGCTGCAGCAGGTTGACTATCTAACCCAGAAGCTTTAGCCTGCGATCCGGGAGATAGTATTACATCCATAACCAAGCCAAGCAGAGGCGCTAACTGAACTGCGGTAACTCCTGCTGCGATAATATTTGGAATTTTTACAGCTAAGCAATAACCAGCAGCAATAGTGTAGGCTAGTGCTCCTTTTTTTAATTTGCCTCCCATCTTATTAATTCCGGTCTTAACGTTATTGATGGCTGTGCTGTTATTAAATTTTGGCATTCCCTCTCGGAATTTTTTTACCCTCTCTGTTACTTTAAGTTTTTTATCGATTTTTGACATCGCACTGTTTCTTTTAAGATTGAACTTATTGTAGAGCTTACTCATATGCTTTCCTGTCCAGGCGCGGAAACGCATTTTAAATAAGCCAGTTCTGCCATAGACTTTACTGGCAATTTTACGATTCTCTTTTTTGAGCAATTCGTCCTTTAATTTTGATGCTTCGATAGGCTTTCCATCGTTTAGTCCTTCCACCTTCCAGTGTGTTGGTTTTTTTTCTGGATAACCAGTTTTCTTCAGCTTCATTTCATTGCCATCAGCATCGACTGGAATAATTCCCGATTTCTTGAACTTCGTTAGTGCTTTATAGGACAATTTTCCTGTTCTACATCGTATCTTCTTACTGCTATTAGCACAGATTCCTGGGTCATCTTTAGAATCCAGGAATCCGTTCATAACCTGTTTGATTCTGGATATTTTAGAGGGTGTGGCGGAGTCGTTCTTCCAGGTTAAGCTTTCCAATATATTTTGCAACATCGTTGCTGGGCTAAGAAATATTCCCATAATTCCACCACCCAGTCCCAATATTCCAGCAATAGCTGCAATTGGTCCACGTTTTTTCAATAAGGATTTAAGTGTAACTGGACTTTTCTTTTTACTTTTACCAGACGGTTGATAAAAACCATTATTAGGTATGGAAGATTCTTGCCCATTGACTGCTTCACTGGCGGAGTCGTTTCTACTAGGGTCCAACTCAGAATCCTTATTATCAAATTGAGACTCAAGGTCGTTTAAGATATCCTTTTCGCGAGCACTTAATTCCGAACCGCTATCAAGTCCAGCTGAGATTTGATCGAACCTAGCCTGCTCGGCAGGATTTAATCTACTATCAGTCTCGGAATCTGTTGTATAGTCAACTCGGGCCATATTTTATATTTCTCCGTAACCGCCAATTGGTGTATCAGACGGCTTTACCTGTTGAGCTACGGGATTGGTGTTAATCAGGTTATACTCAGTGTCACTAGCTTGGATTTGGATATGAACATGATTTTGCCCAGCAAAGAATAAGCCTTGACCGACTGGGAAATTAGATAGCCGTTTTTGTTCTTCGTCGGTCAATTTAAATACCTGGGCGAGGACATCAACAGCGCTGGTGGACTGCTTTAATAATAATTGCATTGATGAGTTGGAGACTATGGCGCGACCCATCTTACTGCCAACGAAATCTTCCACGTCCTGAGTGATAGTGGTTAATCCTAATTGATACTTACGGGCGCGCTTTGCAAGTGAAAACAGGAAGTTGGCGGAGTCGTCATATTTCATCAATTGCCATGCCTCATCCACAATCAACATGCGCTTTTTCTGGTCGGTGCGTGTAATATTCCAGATGTGGTTCAGAACAATATACATCGCGGTTGGCCGAAGTTCATCTTCAAGGTCACGAATATTAAACACTACCATATTATTGTTGATGTCAATATTACTTTGCTGTGAGAAAATACCAGCAAATGTTCCAGAGGTAAATTTGCGTAGACGCTGTGCCAGGCTTGGTCCAGTGCCACCCATGTGAAGCAAGGTGTCATATAAGTCAGAAATAGTTGGAGGAGTGGAATTGTGAGTCAGTGGATCGGATGTAATACCGACACGCGCGTAGGTGTCAATGAGTGCTTGATCGATGTCAGCCTCTTCTGCTGGTGTTAATCCAGCCACAACTTGCCCGCCGGCTGTTGTTTGTGCCCCGCCTAGCATTTGTCGCAATAATCCATGCAGCGTTACTAGGTTTGCTCTTAAAGCGTCGTCCGCCTCGTCGGTATCGATGACTCGCGGTAAGTCAAAAGGATTAATCCTTGTATCACTATTTAAGCTCAATCTAATATAACTGCCGCCCACTGCATCGCATAATTTTTGATACTCATTTTCTGGGTCAATAATCACAATGTCTGACCCAACCATCATACTTCTTAGGGCCTCTAATTTAACAGTAAATGATTTACCAGCACCAGACTTAGCAAATACCACCATATTGGCGTTCTCGAGAGAAAAGCGGTCAAAAATCACCAGACCGTTATTGTGCATATTAATTCCATACAGGACGCCCTTGTTATCTGTCAGGTCAGCTGAGGTGAATGGAAAGCTGGTAGAAATTGCGCCTGTATTCATATTGCGACGAATTTGCAACTCATCGGTTAACTGTGGAATTGTGCTATTGAGCCCCTGCTCTTGCTGGCTGGAGGCAACTTTGGAGAAGACTAATTGCTGTCCAAATATTGTTTCAATCTTATGCTGCACGAAGTTTAGCTCATCCATACTATCGGCATAAATTGTAATATATAGACCGTAGCGGAAGAATTTTTCTGCCCCAATCTGTAGCTGATCACGCAGTTCTTCTGCATCTTGCAGAGCAGCTTCTAACCCTGGATCACGCACGCGTCCCTTTTCTGAATTGATATTCATGCTAGCTTCCAGCTGGGTAACTTTTTTGCGCAGATTATTCAACACAATTTGCGTATCAACCGGATAAATAAACATACTAATATCCAACACCTCGTCGATATTAATCACCGAACTGAGCCAGCCGGTGTAGATTTGTCGCGGATAGCCGTAAACATACATGGTGCGACCGTATTTTGAACCTAGTCGGAAATGATCGGAATGAAGCTCAATGCTACTTGGTGCAATAAAATCACGCAGTGTACGGACACCGGTTAAAAAGGCCTGCTCAACTTCAGCTTGTTCGCGTGCTCGTTGTTGTGCGGCAATATCAACAGCGTCTAATTTCTTCTTTGCCATTATAGTCTTTCTCCTGTTGGTGCTTGTCCTGTGCCTTTAGTGACGTAGGTAGTAGTGAGTTCACTCGGGTCGATTTCTGACAGTGATTCGCGTGATGATGTGTCGGGATTATATGAAGTGTAGAATAACTCGCCTAACTGACGGGTATTTAATTGCCAGCTTTTTACTCCAATTTGGAACAAGCCACTCATTACTGAATCGATACGATTTTTTATCTCATCCTTTGCTTTTGTGTATGTAACTTGATCAATTTTTGTTACAGTCGCTTCTTTTTTTCCGCTGAAGAAACTACTGAATAGTCCTTTTGTTTGCTGTTTGAAAGCATTTTCTTCACCAGCAGGATAATACGGTACAACTACGTAAAAACTTTTATCCATAATGTTTGCTTCTTGCGCTAAAACATCGATAAAGTCCATATAATCATCCATCAGAACATTGAGCAACATGTTATCTTGATTACGTCGGATATCAGCCAGTCTGTCTAGATAAGGCCCAATATCCACCCGGCGTGAACGGACCAGAATTTGAATTGGAAAATATAGAGAATTGATGAAATTTTGATAGCTGAATTCTATTCCTTCTCTTTCGCGTGAACTCATCAGGTCAAAGTTAATAGACTCACATTCGATCACTGCTCGGAAGCTACCATCACTCATAATAATCATATTTTCACGCATTTCAGAAAACAGGAGAGTGTTTTGAGTGCTGATTGGTCCACTCTGTTTTTTATTTTCTGGTGACTTATCCGGGGTCGGTGTAGTAGCAGATCCTGCTATGGTTGTATTTACGGCGGATTGCTGAGGAATATTAGGAATAGCCGCATTGGTTTGCGGTAATTGCTGATTCAATTGCTGATTTTGTAACTCTGGTTGCATAAACCCCACCTAACGTAATGAAATCACCACTTCCTCTTCTGCTAATTTATTTTCTTGCTGAATTCGATTCGCCTCACGTGAAATCGTTTCAACCGAAAGGTCGCTGTGATTATTTGCCAAATCTATTATAGCAGGTGATACGTCGTTTAAGCTAGTTTGCGGCGTGGCAGTTGGTTGGTCATTGATAGGTTTATTGTCTGACAGCGGATTGATGGTTGACTGGCGCATTGTTGGGTATGGATTGACTATAAGTTGCGCTGTTGGAGTAGAGTTTGTCAATTGAGAAGTTGCTGCCGTTGTCGTTTGTGCTGTTTGCATCTTTTGAATTACTTCTTCTCTTCTGCGTATATCTGATTGCCTCATTAAATTATTAATGTTTTGTGCTGTAGTGCTGTTTTCATCTAGGATATCATTAGCTGCCCGACCTTCATTGAACAGATCTGCTTGCATCGAACTATTCGGGTTATTAACTCCACGAATTGACCAACCTTGGCTATCTACCAGGTTTGCTAGGTACGACAATCGCCGCTGAACCTCGGCTTGATCGTATTTATTGCCATATATCTTCTCCTCAGTTTTTGGTGCAACAACTTCTACTAACGTTTCAATACCGTCAGGTTGCCATAGGCGTTTTTTTGGTTTTAACATAAAAGAAATAACTGCCGCAAGGTATACTTCCATCGGTTGATCTTTTTTAAGAGGTAAAGCTAAAGCCCCAAAAAACAAAACAACCGGCATTGGAATTAAGAATAAAGGTAACAGTAATTGACTTAAAGCGTACGCAATACCAATTCCAATAACTGCGATAATTAAAAACACAAACTGCCGGAAACTAAATGGTCCAAGTAGCTTATCCTCCGCCTCAACATCCTGAGGAACTTTATATATAGACATACTGCTTATATTATACCAAAAATATGATGATTATAGCATGTTGCGAAGGTTTTTGAACTGATCTTTAGCTGCATCAATTACACTCGCTGACAATCTTTCGTCGCTGAGGATTGTATCAATAGTTTCCTTAATAGATGCGCGTTTTTCTTTGCTAATTATAGAGGTATTATTAACAGCTTCTATTAATAACTTAACACCATCAGCATCAGTGTTAGCTAAAGCTTCCGGTTTATATTTACCGCCCTGTAGCCATTCAGCACAATAATTGAGCAAATCTTGACGGTTATTAATAGCACCCTTAACCATATCGTCAATTAATTTACCACCCATAAAGGAAGCTTTGTTTTTCACGCCGGATGATGCTAATGCTGCTGCCACAGAAGAATAGAATTCTGGCGGTAATTCGCTAACAAGCTGAGCCACTTCTGTAACGGTCCCATTTTTAATCTGTTCTTCAATTGCGGCTTCCCGTACAAATATGTTATTACTATCCAATACCGTTCCATCTGAAAGCGTCACGGAATTGCCTAAAGATATCTTTTGTCTTTGCCCAGAGCTCAGCTTATAATGCTTCATAATCTGATGAGCTTCATCAACAGACTTGGAGAATTCGCTGCGGTTGGTTGATATGGCAGAGGCTAAGGCGGCATCCGCGCCAAGTAAATTACCTTTATCGTCCACTAAGACATGGCCCCCAGCTTTTTCTCGAAGGTCCTTGTTGTTTAATAACTGATTTGCAAAATTACTATGTTGTTGACGTTGAGCATTATTTTTAATCAAGCCCTCTGTTGCGATTTTAGTCTCTAGGTCGCTAATATCATTCATGAAGTCGGTCTGTTTTTTATGCTCTTTCAAATCTTGCCGAATTGCATACGTAGCTGATACACCTCTTAAAGCGCGATCGTATAAAGGTCTTTTGTTGTACGTATCGCTCGGTGCGTGTCCTTGTGTTGCTTCAAGATAACGATTAGAATCTTGCTCAGATAATAATTCAGCGCGCCTGTTGGCTCGTCTAGCCTCTAAGTCTAACTTCTTATACATGGCTGTTTCTCTAAATGAATTCTCGGCATTTTTCTGTGAAGTTTCCAGATCTTTTTTGAGTGCTCTACCTTTATGATCTGCCCAACGGCGTAAACGATTTGGGTTGAATCGCGCCATATTGGGGTTAGCTAACTTCTTGTTTTTAATGGTCTCACGACGATCTTTAGACCAGTTCTTAGACCTGTCGTATAAGCCCTTATTCTTATCATTGACAAACCCAGCGAATTTACCCAATACTCCGCCACTGAGCTTCATAATTAGAGGAGTTATAGCCAAAGGTATTATTTGAACCAGCATGCCTAGTATGTGCATTATTGCACCATTTGGGCCAGCGGCATTTTGTATAATTATTATTCCCGCCAGTTGGGCTCCACCGAATACTATAGCGAATGCTGGGAAAAATACTAGCATTGTTAAGAATAAATCTCGCCATTTTTTAAACCACTTTTCTGTTCCGGGCAGTAAGTAGCAAACAAATGCTAGTGGTGAAACTATAATTAGTATAATAATAAGTGCTTGACGAGCTGCCATAATTAGGAGTATGAAGAGTAAAGTTAAGCCAGCTAATGTCGCGGCAGGTACTAACATCGGTAATAGTTCAGTAGTAAGTACTAGCGATACGGCGTATCCTGCTCCTACCGCCAGCGCTCCATTCGACAGTGCTGTACTGATAACTTCCGACCACGTCCACGTGCTTGTATTTTCTCCTACGGTGGATATGGTATTTTTAATTCCCATGAAAGCGTCCTGGAAAGCGTAGCCGGCTATGTTTGATAAGTCTAGCAATACAGCACAAAACGTGAACGATAAATTGACTAACACTGCCGCAATTATCAGCCTAGGAAGCATCTTTTTAACGCCGTAATTGCCAATTCCTATAGAGGTCAATTGTGAGTAGATAATCACCAAAAACGCCACAATAAACGCCACGTTGCTAATGTTGCGCATAATGACCCACGCCAGATAAATTCCACTGTTTTGGTTGGTTGTTTCTAACGGCTTAGTTTTTAAGAACTCCTGAAGTGCGCTGTACATATAATCTATGCCATCAGCTAACCAATTGGAGAGTGGACAGATAATCCAGCCTATTCCCTGTACGTCACAGGAAGTGCTGGTTGAATTTTCAGACGGAGATTCAATCGAAATAGTTGAAGTGCTGGTTTGCTCGTAGGTGTTTGGTGGCGTAAATGAATAAACCGCGTAGGTTGCCGAGCTTAGTGAAGATATTTCGCTTGATGGGAAATAAATAACCTTGGTTTCTTTTTTATTCTTATCTTCATTAATATAAACAAGCGAATTATCAGGTAGGTTAAACTGTTTGATTTTCTTATCATCGCTTATTTTTGTATATTTTTCTTTATTATAAGTTAAATTATGACCGTTCCATTCTGCATCTACTGCATAAACAGAGTTGGATTGGGTTAGTGTGCTAAGAAAAATGCCCACCAGCATCCCTGCTATCAGCAATACAAACCATCGCAACCCTACATTTATAGGTTGCTTACGTGAAACCAACCACTCCATCTGAGGTTATATTAGCATTTTTGATGGAAAAAGTCAATACTAGCAGACAAATTGAAAATATATCAAACTTTGATTATTAACGGTAGTGCTACTGGTCATTATTATTATTCTCATTATTATTCTCATTATTAGCAATTTTATTTAATGCTTGAATGACTTCTGGGTCAAGCTTAGCAAAAGTTGATCCCGATGGGTTTATTGCACTTGTCGCTTGGTCACTGCTTATACCGCCACCGTTAATCCTATCAAGCTGGGCACTTTTTGTCATACCAGTAAATTTATCTAGGGAAATAGACTCTCTCGCTGCCGCATCATGAGCATCACCTATCTTTGAGTCTTGTCCGCTTGCCCACTTTAGTAAGCCAGGGTCCTTATCGAATACACCGCTATTAGACTCTTGAATATTGCTTCTAAGTTTCGCACTCATGTCTTTGCTCATGTAGCTTTCAGATTCACTAATCGCCTGATTATGTGCGTCAATACCCCCTGGACCTCGACTAGATAAGAGTATGTTTTGTGCGGCTCGAGCTTTTACATCGTCTCCGTTTTTGATGGCATCAGATAAGGCAGATTTCAATTCTTGTATGGAAGCATTTCCGAAACTTATTTGTGCGTTTTTAACTTCTGTAGAAATTAATGAATGAGTCATCTCTTGAATTCGCGCCTTTGATCCAGGCAATTCTAAGCTACGCAGTCTGCTATCATATTTTCCAGAGGCAAGAGATTCTTTGAACCCTCTATCTGCGTATGCTTCATAGTTTGCTTGATCAATTTGACGAAGTTTTTTATTGTCACTGAACCGCTTCATGGCTTTATGGGCGCCGATAGTGAATGGATTTTTTCGTCTACCTATGCCCTTACTTAAAAACTCTGCCTTCCTAGATGACATCATGCCTGAAGCTGTATTTGACACTAATCCGCCAAGCCGTGAAACACCCAATTTATTAGCAAAGCCACCAATGCTACCTATGATTTTGCCCATGATTGAGTTGGATTTTATAGCTATAACAGCTACCATAAATGTTCCAATAAATAGTGCAGCTAAAGCCATGAGTCTCTGTATACTACTAGACTCCCCTGATCCTAGCGTGATTGAAGCTGCAAACTTTAGTCCGCCATAATATATAGATGCTAGAGGATAAAGAAAAACCAATCCAGTAAACATGCTTTTCCATTTGTCAAATAGTTTTTGAGTATTTGGCAATACCCAAGCCACTAAAGCTACAGGAGAAAAAATAGCCAATATAGGAATAAGCATAGATCTTACTTGTAGTGCTAACAGGCCCGCTATAATTCCAATAATTGCTGGGATGATCATGGCGCCCAAGAACAATATTATGGCAGGCCAACCCAATACTGCACCAGCCGCTAAGGTGACTCCAACACTACCAACAACGGTAGCAGAAAGAAGTATAGAATCTAATAATACAGACCATCCATTTGCTGCTTTAAGCCCAGAGTATGATTCAAATCCACTAAATATACCATCTATACTTTTACCGGTGATATTAGCAATATCAATTATCACCTGCATGAGATAGTAAGATATATTAATAGCTACCGCCACAATAACAAGTCTTGGTAGCATTTTTTTGATACCGTAATTGGATATTCCAATGTTTGATACCTGAGATATAACAATTCCTAAAAATATAATGACTAATATAGCGTTAGCTAAATCGCGCACCTTTGTCCACGAGTCGTAATAGGCTCCACTTCTATCAAGGGGGTTGTTGATTAGAAGAAATTCAAAAATAGACCAAGCCCCATCCGCAAAACCAATAGCGACGTTTATCGCTGGACATATAAACCATCCCAATAGTCCGCTACCCAGCACATCTCCGCAGTCCTTTTTATCTTCTTCGTCTGACGCGTCAGGATTCTCCACCTTTGCAGACTGGCCTTTTTGGCAGGCGGCAATTAAGCTGGGATCTTCATATCTCGTTTGGCAATAATTTGCGTCGTCTTTGTGAGAAGCTCCGTCTTTACAGACCTCTAGCTCTTTCCCCGCCAGCCCCGCGCATGCAGTGTCTGTGGCTGACTGTTTTAGAGCTTCTTGATATTTTGGCGCTGACTCCACCAGGCGTTGATATATATTCATACACTGCCATTCAGGAATTTTTGCATCATAATTATCCTGTGGCCATTCACGGTTTCTTATCCCGTCCACATTATAACCCTGTCCGTCGCCAGGCAGATAATAGGATTTAGTTAGGTTTCCATTACTATCTACATCTGGTATTTCCCAGTCTTTTGGATTGAGTCGGCTAGGTTGAGGCTTGCCATCTTTTATGCAACCTTTTATCATGGACCTCGAAACCAGATATTTTATACCCGGATCGGAGTTTTCTGAGCCTTTTTTATATCCTGACACTGCAGATAATGTTTCAAATATTTTTCCTTCTTTATATCCATCTGGGTGGTAAAGCTCTTCTCCTGTGCCACTTGTACAAGAATCACCTTTCGGTATGTAATCATTAGCACTTTTTTTCTCTTTTGGCTCTGTGGTCTGAGAGGCTCTTCTGTAGCCCATATAACAGAAAAGAGTTTCTGCAGCAGTAGCCCTCTCGACTGGCTTTATACCGAATTTATTAACAGCTTCGCTGAGTAGTTCTTTGGAACCGCAGTTAAAAGACCCTTTAGATGCATCATATCCTTGTCCTGTAAATCCTGGAAAAGTTCCTACATACACATCGCCAGAACTAAATATGTTTCCATTCTGAATATTTGGTTTATACGACGGCCATTTAGAAAGACATTTATCTATTACGCGTGCATAAACATAGAACTTGTATTTTTCTTGAATACTGAGACTGTCGAAGTGCCCAGCAGCAAATGCAGGTAAAGATGTTAATAGTGTAGAAATTGGTAATATAAATAAGGCGCTCACGCACAAATATAAAACTATATTCTTAAAGATATTTCTACAACCAGACCCACTCATAAACATAATCACCTTCATTTAATCATATATGAAGGTGATTATGCAAATAATTATACAAAATAAGTACTTTATTGATCTTGGACTTTTATTGTCGTCTCTTTGCCGTCTTCCTTGTAGTTGAATTCTTCGGAGTTTAGTTCCATGTGTATTATCCATGCGCCTTCGCCTAGATTTGCATTGGTGCTATGGCTATTGTCGCCATATAGACTATCGTCTGGTTTGTGGTAAGTAACCAGTGCCTCAAGTACGCTTTTTGATTCAATATCTCCTGAATAATTGTTGAACCCATCAGTCCTATAAAAATTAGTACCAAAAATTCCGTACCTATCGATTTGCATATCTCCAGCACCGGTCCCATAGGGATTCGTCAAGTCTTTGCCGTGATACCATGCTCCGTAGCACCCTTCTTCACTAGCTTTTGCCTGTGAAACGGCAGAAGCTTGAGTTCCTGGAACAGAAACGGGGTAAAAGTCCTTTGGATCATCTAGGTTATATTCTATAGATTGTCCAAGGTGATCCATGTAATCCTTAAAACCTTGACGATAATCCTCGTGTACAAAAGTTTTTGCCATAGAATCGGTAATAGTATCCACTGATGTTTTGTTAAGACCATATTCTGGGTTTTGCAACATACTTGTCACAGCAATTACTGACCCTACTTGAGAGCCTAATTTATCTGCAGCATCTTTTTTTTCAACTGAAATACAATTCTGAAGTGTAGGGATTTTTTCGTCTATATGCGGAAATGAAAAGCCTTGTTCTTCAATAAATTTTATTAATGTTTTCTGCGGCTCTTCACCTCTATTTAGCTTATCTGCCGTTTCGTCAACGTCTACGGGTTTTGGAGGTAGAACTTCTCTGTATTCTTGTCGTACCTGCTCTGGGGTTTTTAATGGTGGAGTAGTTGTCTCTGGCGTTGGACTCTGAACTTCCTGCGCTGTAGATGTTGTTGTATCTGGAGTTGGTTCGTTGTGAGTCTCACCACCGCACACTGACAACGAAGCTGCTGTAGCTAAAAATGTTGCCACTGTAGCCATGACTTTTTTAGCTGTATCTGAAAGACTTGTTTTTGAATCGCTTGGGTTAAGTCGTTCATGTTTTTGAACCATAACGCTTGGGATCCTTCCTCTGACATTGTCAGATATTTTATTATAAAAACTCCTTAGACTTTTTAGTCCAATCGGTTATATCATAACATAAACTTTACATAAATGCAATAAGTTAAGTATATTTTCCATAAAAAACACCCTATCAGGGTGAAAATATCTGTGGCGCGCCCGACCGGATTCGAACCGGCGATCTCCTCCGTGACAGGGAGGCGTGA
>ERZ773099.1045-NODE-1045-length-21107-cov-191.865001_pt1 | contig 21107 bp, 18 predicted proteins | sample MGYA00511120_ERZ773099 | MGnify/ENA primary metagenome ERZ773099 (study PRJEB29015, sample SAMEA2738012) | human oral metagenome | biome: human oral; feature: human-associated habitat; material: dental | place: China | collected 2104 ...
ACCCTCATGACCGACCTCAGCATCCTGTTCCCCGACTCCCCAGACTCCCCCGAATGACACGATCGCCAACAACTGGCAGCCGTCCATGCTCCAGCCCCTGGCGACAAGCTGGCGGCGACCGGCCCGATCGCATCAGACAGCACCCCCCACTACCTGACTGAAGTTCACCCCAGCGAGTCGGTGATCGCCTCATGTGATAACGTAGCTGTCATGATTAACATCCCCACCCTCGGCAGCTTTCATCCGCCGCCCGGAGAATACCCCGACGAGACCGGCCAGCATTATCGTCATCCTCGATGATCGGGGTCGCACTGTGGGCATCAACCTTGGAGCCCGGCGCAGGGATCATCTCACGCCTATCGCAGTCACAGTGGTGGCTATTATTAACAAGCTTACTTCCCTCAGATCAGCAATTCAAGACTTCGAGAAGGCGAGACAGCGGGTCAGCGAGCAAGGCGCTGAGGCCGTTCAGCGCATCAATGATTCGCTGAACGGTTTGCCGTCTCACGGCTGGCCTCGGCTAGCGACTTCTTTAGTGGTCGGTAACCATTGGCCGGATGGAGACGCATGATTCTCACCTATGTTCTCATTCCCTCGCGCAATCCCTCATTTGTGATCTTCGCGCCCGAGGCCCGGGTAAATGGAGAACTCGTCTCAGCCCACTGAGGCATCAACCAGATCCAGCTCCCACCCGGACGACACCACCTGCGCATCTCCATGCGCATCGGAAAAGACTGGGGAATCAGCGAGGCCTATCTCAACACGAAGGCCGGAGGACTCACCCTACACTACGCAGCCCCCTACCTCGTCAAACACGAAGGACGTATCGACACCACACCACCCAGACCAGCCGGAGCCGTCGCCTTCTATGCCGGAGTGGTGGTTCCCCTGCACCTGCTGTACATATTGTTCCTGATGAAACTCACCCAGTGAGGCGTACCGGTAGTTTATACATAGCATGTTTTTGGCAGGATCGGTCATGAGCCATTCTCCATACTCTCGCTCTTGGGCTTTGAGATGGTCATCAGGAACGGCTGCTGGCGCCGGCGCTATGGCGAGCGTGGCGTGGCCGGGTTGGATGCACCGCGCTCAGGCCGGCCACGTCGGCGAGGCCATCGCCAGATCATGGCTACGACGGTTGAAACCGCCGCCGAGGAAGTCCTCGCCAAAGCCAACCGTCCACCACCTTCGCACACGGCGCACTAGGATCGGCGGCGAGGCGGGGGGATCTGGCGCTTCTCAGGCTTTGCGGAGGATTCGGCCATCTGGCGGCGTTGTTCCTCTTGCAGCGCCTTCAGTTCCTCCTGGTCGAAGCCGCCACGCAGCACGAGGAGGGCGACCAGGCCAATCCCGAGCGACACCCAGGTCGGGGCACCCAGCAGCATCGGCCCGACAATCAAAGCCACCATGTCGATGCCCTTGATCAGATTGCCCATCATCCCGGGCGGCATCGCCCCAAAACCAGTCTGAACCAGCGGCTGGTTGTAATCGACCGGTTTCGCCGAGACCCATCGGACCGCGGCGACACATCCCGCCAAGGCCGTGATCAGGGCCTGCGAGACGCCGGTCATCAGGTCATGGTGCACCCCGGAGCCGAGACCGAGGAAGGCCGGGACCACGCTGACGCACCACAGCACCGCCAGCGCCCCCGGCACCGCCATCGCGGCGGTACGCAACTCGCTGGTCTTGAACGGGAAGGCCCGGGCCAGCCCGCGGGTCCGAGTCAGCACCCGCAGTGTGCCGAGCAGCGGCACCAGCGCGGCCAACAGCACCAACGATGAGACGAACGGGTTCAGCGTGCCCAGCCCGAGCGCCGCCACCGCGTACGGGACCACGATGCTCAGCAGCAGCCCGATCACCTGCTTGGGGAAGCGGACCAGCCGCTGAGCGTCACGCCAGATCAACGCGCTGACGCCGAGCCCGCGGCCTCGACGGGGCCGGACATGGCCGCGCTCGGCGGCCTCCCGTTCCACCAGGATGTCACGCATCAGCCCGAAGTCCATGGCGAACATAGCGCCCTGCATCCCGGCCACCAGGGACCCTCCTGAGACCAGCCGGGTCCGGCGGATCCGATCCAACCGGGGTAGCGCCACCGCCAGCGCCACCAGCAGCACCACCGCACCGGCGGCCGCCGCCAGCCGGGCCAGGCGGACGGTCAGATCGGTCGCGGCCGCGAAACCGGGCAGGCTCGCCCAGCCGGCCGCCACTGAGACCACCCCCAGCAGCACGACCAGGCCGATCGCACCGGTCAACCACTGCAACAGCCTCACCAACCAGCCCTGCTCCAAGGTCTGCTGGGCAGCAGCCAACGCGACCAGGGCCGACGAGCCACAACCGGCGGCCATGGCCCAGGACCAGACCGCAGCCGCCGACGAACCGGTCAGCGCCGCCACCAGGGCCCCAAAACCGGCGGCCACGACACCCGCCAGCAGCACCACCCCGACCAGACGCCCGACCAGCAGCCGGCCGCGTCGGATAGGCGCCTCCATCAGCCAGAAACCCTCCGCAGCCGAGGCCACCACCGGACCGAACAGCCGCGACACCAGCAGAGTCAACGACAGCACCCCAAACAGGGCAGCCCACGGCAGCAGGCTACGTCCGGACTGGCAACTCGCCGACGAGCATTGCGAGATCACACCCTGGGCCCGGACTACCACGCTGACCACCATCGCCCCGAGCATCACGATCGCCAGGATCGCAACATAACCGTCCTGGATCAGGTCCCACAGGTGCCGGGTGGCCCGGCCCTTGCGCCAATCGGCCATCAGCCGCCTGAGGTCTCGCTCTGAGACCGGATCCGGCTCCAGATCGAGCAGGCTGTGCTCCCACACCGGGCCTAACTCGACCGGGGTCTGCGGTACCGGGTCGATCTTCGGGGGAACGGTCGACAAAGAGGCCGGGCCCGGCGACGGAGCCACGGTCTGACCCGGCGAGCTGACTGGGGATTTCTGCGCGGCGCGCTTGCGGCTGCGTTTGCTCATGCCGGCGCTCCCACCCGTACGGTCGTAGTCGCCACCGCGTCCACCAGCTGCGGCTCATGGCTCGCCATCACGATCGCCAGCCCCTCCTCGCGTTCGCGCCGTAACCGTTCGGCCAGCCACTGCACCCCTTCGACATCGAGGCGCTGCTCGGGTTCGTCCAACACCAAGAGCTTGCGGGGCCGTACGAAGGCGGTCGCCAACGCCAACCGGCGGCGCTGCCCAGATGACAAGGTACCCGGCAGCTGGCCGGACTGGGCAACCAGTTGAACCTCGTGCAGTACCTCGTCGACCGCGTCATCAGAATCAGGCAGCCCGTGCGCACGGGCCAGCAGATCCAGATGCTCCACCACCGACAGGTCGGGAAAGAAGTCCAGGTCGTCGATCACGGTCGCCAGATCCCGGCGGATCTGCGGGTCCGATTCCCGCAGCGGATTGCCACAGATCTCGATAGTGCCGTCATCGGGCCGGTCGGCGCCGACCAGGCAACGCAGAATGGTGGACTTACCGGCACCATTGCGTCCGGTCAGGGCTATCGCCTGTCCCGACCACACCTCGAGCGAGAAGTCCTTCACGATGGCCACCGGGCCGTACGACTTGGTCATCTTCGAGACCTTGAGCACGCAGGTGCGCTGTTTCGCCATGGTTCTTCATTCTCTCATCTGGCCCCGCCTGGTGCATCCGCGCTGCGCGCCGCGTGGGAGGCTAACGCCATGAACGACCGCACCTCAGCTCGCGCCACCTTGGCCAAGCACCGTACGGATGTGGCCGCGATGTTCGACCGGCTGGCGCCGCGGTACGACGTGATCAATGCCCTGGCCTCGCTTGGGCTGACCTCGCTCTGGCGCCAGGCGGCACTGGAATCGCTGGCCCCGCAGCCGGGCGAGATCGTGCTGGACCTGGCCGCCGGCACCGGCAGCAGTACCGGCCCGATCGCCGATGCCGGGGCGCTCGTGATCGCTACCGACATGAGCCTGGGGATGCTGACCCAGGGCCGTCGCCGCCACCCCGGTCTGAGCTTTGTCGCCGGGGATGCGCTGGCGCTGCCCTTCGCTGACGATTGCTTCGACGCGGTCACGATCTCGTTCGGGCTGCGCAACGTACACGACACCCGCGCGGCCCTGGTCGAGATGCTCCGGGTCACCCGCCCCGGCGGGCGGCTGGTGATCTGCGAATTCTCAGTACCGGTCTGGGGGCCGTGGCGGCGGATCTATCAGACATACCTGCCGGCGGTGGTACCGGCCGTCGCCGGGCAGGTTTCCCCCAATCCGGCTGCCTACGACTACCTGGTCGAGTCGATCACGGCCTGGCCTGACCAGCAGCACCTGGCTGCGATCCTCGCCGACAGCGGCTGGGAGCAGATCGCCCACCGTAACCTGACCGGAGGAATCGTGGCGCTCCACCGGGCGCAGAAGGCGGCCGGGTGAGCGACTTCGTCCTCGACGAGTACGCCGCCCGCAGCTGTCCTGTCAAAACCCAGAACCTCTTCCTGCCAGGGCTGTCACAACCCGAGCCAGTCGACGAATCCTTGCAGGAATTGTTCAACGGCGGCCAGGCTTTCACCCAGCAGATGCTGGGCCGGGTAGTCGACATCCTCGGCGACCAGGCAGTCGACTGCCGTCCGTGGCGCGACCAGCCCTGGCCGGCGCAGGTCGAGGCCGCTCAAAAGGCTTTCACCGCCGGGGCACCGGTGGTGGTCGCGGGGGCACCGCCGCTCGACCTGGCCGGTCACCGCAGCGGCCGGGCCGATCTGTGGCTACGCGGCCCTGACACCGCCCAGGGCCGGCCCGGCTACCATCCGGCGATGGTGAAGTTCCACCGGGTACTGGAACGGATCACGCCCGGCCCGAACCATGTCCCGATTCCGGTATCGACGCTGGCCACACCCTGGCTGAAGGATGCCCACCGGATCCCGGGAACGATTCTGCGGCTGTCCGGACGGGAACCGGACCTGCTCCAGTTGGCGCACTACTGGAGGCTGCTGGAAGCGGCCGGTCTCGCGGCGGACGCCAGCCCGTACGGCGCGATCATCGCCACCGACACGGTCAAAGACCTGCAGCACCCGGTGGTCTGGGTTCGGTTGGACCAGAAACTGATCCGGACCTTCTCCCGGACCGCCGCCGCGGGCTGGACCCGCCGCAGCCCGCTGGAGCGGTACGACCATGAGCACGGCTTCCGGGTCCGGGTGGCAGGCATCGCTCTGCGGCAACGCGGTGAGCCGGACGATCCGCCGCTGGCGGTGACCCCGATCCGGATCCGGGAATGCGATCGCTGCCTGTGGTGGCAGGTGTGCCGACCCCAGCTCGGCGACGACGATCTCAGCCTGCGGATCGCGAAGTCACCGCTCGATGTCCGCGAGATCGCGGTATTACGACGGCTACGGGTGGCGACCCTGGCCGACCTGGCCGCGGTCGACCTCGAACAGCTGCTACCCCGCTACCTGCCAGAGGTAGGTCACCGTCCCGGCGGTGAGGAACGGATTCGGGTGGCGGCACACCGGGCCCGGCTGATGGTGGCCGGGATGGAATTGGAACGGGTGACCGAACAGCGGGCAGAACTCCCGGTCGCCGACCTCGAGATCGACCTCGACATCGAGGCCTCCGCCGAGGACCGAGTCTATTTGTGGGGCTTCCTGGTCACCCACACCGGCGGCAGCGAATCTCCCTGTTACGTCAACTTCTCCGAATTCGCACCGCTGTCGGAACGGCGGGAGCGGGACCTGGCGGAGCGGGCCCTGAGCTGGTTACGGACACTGGTGACCGGCACCGACGGCAGCGTCCGGGTGTACCACTATTCGTCGCACGAGGTGCTGCGGATCCAACGCCTGGCGCAGCTCTGCGCCCGACCGGCCCTGGTCTGGGCGGCGAAGCTGACCCGGGAGGTCTTCGTCGACCTGTTCGAAGTGGTCCGCCAGCACTACTTCGGCGCGTACGGGCTCGGCCTGAAACGAGTCGCCCAGGCCGGCCCGGGGTTCTCGTGGCGCGACGATGATCCAGGCGGTCTCAATTCGCAGACCTGGTTCGCTGAGGCGATCCAAGCCGACAGCCCCGAAGCCCGGGCGGAATCCCGGCGCCGGATACTGGAGTACAACGAGGACGATGTCCGCGCCACCTATGCCCTGCGGCAGTGGCTGCGTTCCGACCAGAGCTAGCCGCGTCGGGTGAGCAGCCCGCGGACCGTGCCGAAGATCCCGAGCGCTCCCAGCAGCATGAATACCAGCCCATGCCGCAACGAGTCGACCTGGAATTCAGCGGATCCCATGATCTCGACTGTGGTGCCAAGCGCTACGTCTGGACCGAGCTCCTCGACGACCTGGCGGTGCAATGCGTAGCCCAGGCTCACCTCCCAACAGACGATCACGCCGACGGCCAGCAGGATCACCAGCGGTACGGCGCCTTCGCGGGCCGGCCGGCCGGCCCCCACCTGGTAGAGCCGGGCCCCGCCCCAGGCCATCAGGAAGGCCACCAGGGACGAGATAAAACCAGCCTGGAGCAGCAGCACCGACAGGACCGATCCGACCACGATCGCGGCCGTGGCGTACAACAGCCCCCGCCCAACCTGCTCCCGGACGTTGGGATTCTGCTGGTCGCCCAGCTGGGCCGGGTCCGGGGCTGGGAAGTTGACACCGGCCGGCGGGTACGGCTGCGAGGCCTCTCCCTGGGACAGATCCGACTGCGCACGGGCCGTGCCCGGCTGGGACGGTGGCATACCGGGCTGAGTGGCCGGCTGGACGAGCGGGGACGGGGGCTGCTGGATCACCGGCGCACCGGGTCGGGTCATCGGCTGGGCCGGCTGAGCCATCGGCGCACCGGGCCGAACCGGCTGGACGGGCTGATCAGGGCTGAACGGCTGGATGTGGTGGTCACGGACCTGGCCCGAACCGGCACCGGTCGCAATCACCCCCGTGGCCGAAGGTGATACCCCAGCCGCGGCTGTGGAGGCTGCCGCGTCAGGCAGATACGAGGGTTGGCCCCCGGACGCCGGCAGATAAGACGGCCCATAACCGGCAGGCGGCCCGAACGAGGGCCCTGATCCTGGAATCCCCAATCCCTCTGGCTGCTGCGACACCTGGCTCCTCCCGCCACGACTGTCCAGAGGATACCGACGACGGTCAACTGTGTCTGATTGCCTGAGCCTGCGCCCAGGCGGACGGGTTCACGATCCCAGTGCCCAACCGAGGGTGAGCCCGGCGGCCAGCACCAGCCCGGCCAATCCGGTATTCCTCAAGACCCCGATTAGCGCCGGCCCCTGGGCCCCTGCGAGTACGGTCCGTGCCGGGCCGGCGAGCAGCACCACCCCAAGCAGACCGAGCAACGCCCAGGGGGTGCTGAGGGCGGCCAGACCCACTGCCGCGGCAGCGGTCAGGGCCAGGGCGAGGTAAAACCAGCGGCTACCGCGGTCCCCGAGTCGGGTGGCCAGGGTCCGTTTCCCGCAGGCGCGATCTGAAACCAGGTCCCGCAAGTTGTTCGCAACCAGGACCGCGCAACTGATCGCGCCGACCGCGACCGCCCCGTACAACGCATCCCAGGTCACCCGGCCCAACAGCACCTGGGTGGTCCCCAACACCGCCACCAGTCCGAAGCAGAGAAAGACCATCACCTCACCCCACCCGGCGTAGCCGTACGGGTGCTGACCGCCGGTGTAATACCAGGCGGCCAGGATGCACCCCAGCCCGACCAGCAGCAGCCACCACTGCCCTGAGCCGGCCACCACCGCCAAGCCGGCACCAGCTGCTACCGCGAAACAGCCGAAGGCCGCCAACTTCACCTGCCGCGGCGGGGCCGCGCCGGAACCTACCAGCCGCATCGGCCCGACCCGGTCGGCGTCGGTGCCCCGGATCCCGTCGGAATAGTCGTTGGCGAAGTTCACCCCCACCTGCAACGCCAGTGACACCAGCAGGCAGCCGGCCGCGACCAGCCACCGGATCCGGCCGCCGGCGAACCAGGCCGCCCCAGCCCCTACCAGCACCGGCGACACCGCCGCCGGTAAAGTTCGCGGCCTAGCCCCTTCGATCCACTGCCCCAGCGTTGCCACCGTCACTCCTGCCACAGGGCCACGATCTGGGCCCGATCGATCTTCCCGGACCTGGTTCGCGGCACTTCGGCGACCTGGCGCAGCTCGGTCGGCTCCGCCGCCCTGGCGACCTGAGGCCGTAGTCGCCGCACCAGCTGCGGCAGGCTCACCTCGGCGACGCTGACCGCGACCACCCGCTGTCCCCAGCGCGGGTCCGGGATCGCGGCCACCACCACCTGCTCCGCCCCGTACTCGGCGTCGACGAGGCGTTGTAACGCGGCCAGGTCAACATTCACCCCGCCGCTGATCACCACGTCGTCGACTCGCCCGCGCACCACCAGCCGCCCATCGACCCAGCTACCCCGGTCGGATGTCAGGAAGGTCTTCCCCGCCAGTATCGACCGGGTACGGGCCGGGTCGAGCCGGTAGCCGGAACACAGGGTGGGGGTGGTGATCGTGATCTGGTCAGTCTCCAGCACCTTGACCGTGACCTGGTCCAGCGGCAGCCCGTCGTAGACCACCCCACCGCAGGTCTCACTGGCGCCGTACGTGGTGACTACCCGGATTTGTGCCCGGCGGGCCGCCTCCACTTCGTCCTGGCTGGTGGCGGCGCCCCCGACCAGTACCGCGTCGAAACGGCCCAGCGCCGCCCGGGTGTCCGGGTCCCGTAGCGCCCGGTACAGCTGGGCCGGGACCAGCGAGAGGTACGCCGGCCGGCTCAGCTGCAGCGTCGCCAAGCCGGTCAGCCGCGGTGAGACCAGGATCGGTTGCCGCCCGGCCACCAGGGACCGGACCAACACCATCAGCCCGGCCACGTGGTGCTGGGGCAGGGCACAGACCCAGACCCCGGGGCCACCGAGCCGGTTATGGGCCAGGTTCGCTGCCGTGACCAGGGCCGGGCGCGACAGCACCACCCCGCGAGGGTCTCCGGTGGAACCACTGGTGGCCACTACCACCGCGGCATGGTCCTCGGTGACGGGCTGGTCGGGCCGCAGGGCCGCCACGAGTCGCTCCCGTTCCGGGCCCGGCTCGGGCAGCGGCGCGAACGGTTCCCCACCGTCGAGTGCCTGCTGCAGCGCGGCCAGGACTCCGCCCGGTGGTACGAGTCGCAGGCCAGGCACGGCTCGATGGTAGCGGGACCGGCCGAGCGAGCCGCTGTGGACGACACGGCCCGGCGCAGGCCAGGTCCGCCGGCCCGCGGCGTAGCGGCGTACAGTTCGTGGCATCATCCACCTGGTTGTCGTCTCGACCCCTGTGATCGTCGTGCCCGCTACAGCTCCTGCCGTGAACCTGCGTACGGTGGTGCAGGCATGAGCCGTACCTTCTCCAGCCTCGGCTTCGCCAACTATCGGCGCTACTTCATCGGGGTCACCGCCTCCAATATTGGGATCTGGATGACCCGGACCGCCCAGTCCTGGGTGGTGCTGGTGGAACTTACCGCCGGCGACGCCCAGGCGTTGGGGTGGCTCACCGCGATCATGTTCCTACCGACCCTGGTGTTGACCCCGGTGGCCGGCTCGTTGTCGGACCGGTTCCCGAAGCGGACCATCATGCTGGCCGCCCAGGCGGTCCTGTTCACCGACATCGTGACCTTGTCGGTGCTCAGCCTGACCGGGCAGCTGCGGTTGTGGCAGGTCTTTGCCCTGGCCACCCTGGACGGGATCGCCGGGGCCTTCGACGCACCCTGCCGGCAGGCGATCGTCTCGGAGATGGTGCCGCCCGAGAAGGTCTCCAACGCGATCGGCCTGAACAGCACCAGTTTCAACGCGGCCCGCCTGCTGGGCCCCGGCGCGGCGGGAATCTTGATCGCGCTGATCGGCAGCGGCTGGGTCTTCGTGGTGAACGCCGTCGCGTACCTGGTGCATGCCTGCTGCCTGCTACGGCTGGATTCGGCCCGGATGACCACGGCCCGGGTCAAGGACCGACAGTCCGGCAGCCTGCTGCTGGCGCTGCGGTACGTGGCGAAGCGGGCCGATCTGGCCTTGCTGCTGACGATCGCGGCCGGAATGGGGGCATTCGGTTTCAACTTCTCGATCACCAACCCGCTGATGGCCACCCAGGTGTTCGGCAAGGGGGCCGGCGAATTCGGCGCCCTGGGATCGGTGATGGGGATCGGCTCACTCACCGCTGCCCTGTTGGCGGCCCGGCGCCGGCGGCCCCGGATCCGGCACGTCGCCGTGGCGCTCGGCCTGTTTGCTGGTTGTCTGGCAGCTTCCGCGCTGTCGCCCACCTTCTGGGCCTTTACGCTGCTGATGGTCCCGCTCGGCTGGACCTCGGTCCAGGTGATGGTGACCGCGAATGCCCTGATCCAGATGGGGGTGGAGCCCAGATTCCGGGGCCGGGTGATGGCCCTGTGGAGCGCGATGATCCTGGGCCTGACTCCGATCGTTTCCCCGGTGATCGGCCAGGTCGGGGCAGCTTTCGGGGCCCGCGCCACGGTCTGGCTCTGCGCCGGCGGGGTGATCGTGCTGTTTGCGGGGGTGTCGGCCTACCTGCTGCGCTCCCCCGGCGTCGAGGTGCACATGACCAGACGTCGCCCGTGGCTGTCGGTCGAGCCCCGCTCGTCTCGGCGCTGACCGTCCGTACCGGGCCGGCTAACCCGGCCCTGCAGCCGGCACCAGCCAGCCCTAGGGTGTGCGCATGCCGCCCGTGCTCCGCGTCGCCCACCGAGGCCACCCCGCAGCCCGCCGAGAAAACACCCTCGACGGCTTCGCCCACGCCCTCGACGTGGGCTGTGACTGGCTGGAGGTCGATGTCCGGACCACCCGCGACGGGCGTAGCATCGTCCTGCACGACACCACTTTGCGGCGGCTGTGGGGGCTGCCGGCCGCGGCCGCAGAGGTCGACTGGGAGCAGATCCGGCGGCTGGGTGGGGCCTCGGATCGGGTGCCGCTGCTGGAGGAGGTGCTGGAGCTGGCGGCCAGCCGCTCGGCCCGGGTGCTGATCGATTCCACCACGCCCCGGGACGCGCTCGCTGCCGCCCAGGTCGCCGCGTCTTTGTCGCTGGCGATCGAGGTCGCCTGCTGTGGCTCTAGCGAGGCGATGCTGGCGCTGCGGCGCGAGTACCCGGCCGCGCCGCTGCAGTACGGGCACCGCGGGGGCCCACTCGACCTGGACCTGCTCACTCAGATCCGCCCCTTCGCGGTGAACGCCGAATGGACCGACTGGTCATCGGCCCTGGTCACCCAGGTGCATGAGCTCGGCCTGCAGGCCTGGGCCTGGACGGCCAACGAGGCTGCCGTGATGCGCTGGCTGCTCGGGCTCGGGGTCGACGCGATCACCACCGACCAGATACGGCTGCTGGGTACGGTCTGCCAGGAGCAGCCCCGCCAGCCGGAATCGGTCAGCCTGCCAACGGCCCTGCCGGCGGCCGAGCTGCAGCGCTCGCTGGCAGTGGCCGGCCGGTTGGCGGACTGGGCCGCCGCGTACACCCGTGATGCCCCGCTCGGCGAGGTCACCGCCAAGGCTCATCCCGCGGACCTGGTCACCGAGGTAGACACCGCCATCGAGGAACGGGTCCGTACGATCATCGCGGCCGAGCTGCCCGGCCATACCGTGGTCGGCGAGGAGCAGGGCGGCGAACCGGGCGCCGGGCCGACCTGGTACCTGGACCCGGTGGATGGGACCACGAACCTCGCCAGCCGAATCCCCTGGACCGGTTTCAGCCTGGCCTTGGCGGTCGGTGACCAGCCGTACGTGGCAGCGGTCACCCAGCCTTGGCTGGGCGAGATCCTGCTGGCCGGGTACGGGCTGGGCGCCACCCGCAACGGGCAGCCGCTGAGCCTCGACGGGCGGCCGCGGCTGCAGGTGATGCTGACCGAATTGGCCGCCCACGAGGCCTGGCCCGGGATGGCGCGGCTGTTCCGCCGCGCGGCCGCCCAGCATGTCACGCTGCGGGTGATGGGCTCCGGCACCTTGACCCTGGCCGGGATCGCGGCCGGCTGGGGGCAGGCTGCGGTAATCCACGCCTTCTGCCCGATCGATCACCTGGCCGCGCTGTTGCTGGTCCGCGAGGCTGGCGGGGTGGTCTGGGACGAGCAGGGCCATGATGTGCTCTTCCCGGCCCCAGGGACCGGGATCCTGGCGGCCCACCCGCAGGTCGCCGAGCAGGCTTTCGACCTGTGGCGCCGCTCCTAGCGGCTCGTACGATGGAGGAGAACCCAGGACCGCAGAGAGGGCCAGGATGCTTCGCTATCTACCCGTGATCGTCGCCGTTGCGCTGCTGGTGTACTGCTTTCTCGACTGCGCCGCCAGCCGCCCCGACGAGGTACGGACCCTGCCCCGCCCGATCTGGGTGGCCGTGATCATCCTGCTACCAGCCCTCGGCCCGTTCCTGTGGCTGGCTCTCGGCCGCCCGGCCCGACGCCTCGCCGACCAGCCCGTCACCCCCAGCCGCCCGATGGCTCCCGACGACGACCCGGACTTCCTGGCCAGCCTGAACCGTGAGCATCGGCCCCGCGACGGTGACTGATGGTGGGCTGAACACGCAGGCTGCCGGCTAGTAGTGCCACAGCGCCGCGAGGGCAGATCTCCAGTCACCCTCGCTAGGCTGATCCTCGTGCTGCGTGGAGACGGTCGGTTGACCCAGGAGCTCAACCCTCACGACGTTGGCCCGCAGGATGAGTGTGGGGTCTTCGGGGTCTGGGCGCCGCACGAAGAAGTGTCCAAACTCACCTATTTCGCGCTCTACGCGCTGCAGCACCGCGGCCAGGAGTCAGCCGGGATGGCGGTCAGCAACGGCGAACGGATCATGGTCTTCAAAGACATGGGGCTGGTCTCGCAGGTCTTCGACGAGCCCACCCTGTCTTCGCTGACCGGGCATCTCGCGATCGGGCATACCCGCTACTCGACGACCGGCGAGAGTGTCTGGAGCAATGCCCAGCCGATCTTCCGCGCGCTGGGCGGCGGCGGCTTGGCGCTGGCTCACAACGGCAACCTCACCAATACCGACCAGTTGGAGCGGCTACTGGCCCGCCGCAGCCCCGGCGAGCAGGTGCCACACAAACAGAATCTGGACTCCACCAATGACACCTCGCTGGTCTCGGGGCTGCTCGGCAGCTACCACGACCGCGGACTGCGTGAGGCGGCGCTGGATCTGCTGCCGCGGCTACGCGGCGCGTACTGCCTGGTCTTCATGACCGAGACCAGCCTGTACGCGGCGCGGGACCCGCAGGGGGTACGGCCGCTGGTGCTGGGCCGGCTTGCGGCCGGCTGGGTGGTCGCCTCCGAGACCGCCGCCTTGGACATCGTGGGCGCCACCCTGATCCGGGAGGTGGAGCCGGGTGAGCTGCTCACCATCGACGCCCAGGGGGTCCGTACCGAACGGTTCGCCGAGGCCCGCCCGAAGGGCTGCCTATTCGAGTACGTCTACCTGTCGCGGCCGGACACCGTGATCTCGGGCCGGCGGGTGCACCAGGTACGGGTCGAGATCGGCCGTACCCTGGCCCGGGAGCACCCGGTCGACGCCGACCTGGTGATTCCGGTGCCGGAGTCTGGCACCCCGGCCGCGATCGGCTATGCGGAGGCCTCAGGTATCCCGTACGGCATGGGATTGGTCAAGAACTCCTATGTGGGCAGGACTTTCATCCAGCCTTCGCAGACCATCCGGCAGCTCGGGATCCGACTCAAGCTGAACCCGCTGCGCGACGTGATCCATGGTCGGCGGCTGGTAGTGGTGGACGATTCGATCGTGCGCGGCAATACCCAGCGGGCGCTGGTTCGGATGCTGCGGGAGGCCGGCGCCCGTGAGGTCCACGTGCGGATCTCTTCCCCGCCGGTCGAATGGCCCTGCTTCTACGGCATCGACTTCGCCACCCGGGCCGAGCTGATCGCCCCCGGGATGAGCGTCGAGCAGATCTGCCGTTCGATCGGGGCCGATTCGCTCGGCTACTGCTCTTTGGAGGGGCTGGTGGCTGCCACCGGTATCCCCGGTGACCGGCTCTGCCGGGCCTGTTTCGACGGCGCTTACCCGGTGCCGATCCCACCCCGGGCTGCCGAGCAGCTCGGTATCTGCCAGGAGGTCTCATGACCAGTGCGTACGCCCGGGCCGGGGTGGACATCCAGGCCGGCGACCGGGCCGTGGAGCTGATGCGCGAGCATGTCCGGGCCACTCACCGGCCTGAGGTGATCGGCGGGATCGGCGGTTTTGCGGGTCTCTTCGACGCCAGTGCGTTGCGCGCGTACACCCGCCCGGTGCTGGCCACCTCCACCGACGGGGTGGGCACCAAAGTAGCCATCGCCCAGGCCCTCGACCTGCACCACACGATCGGCTGGGACCTGGTGGGGATGTTGGTCGATGACCTGGTGGTGGTCGGCGCCGAGCCGCTCTTCGTGACCGACTACATCGCCTGTGGGAGGCTAGTCCCGGAGCGGATCGCGTCGATCGTCTCCGGGATCGCGGCCGCCTGCACCGCGGCTGGGGCGGCGCTGCTGGGCGGTGAGACCGCCGAGCATCCGGGCCTGCTGGCCGCCGATGAGTACGACCTGGCCGGCGCCACCACTGGGGTGGTCGAGGCCGACCAGGTCCTGGGCCCGCAGCGGGTAGTGGCTGGGGATGTGGTGCTGGCCCTGGCCTCGTCTGGGCTGCACTCTAACGGCTATTGCCTGGTCCGGGCAGTGCTGCGCCAGGCGCGGCTGCGGTTGGACCAGCGGCTGCCGGAACTGGGCCGCAGCCTGGGCGAGGAGCTGCTGGAACCGACCCGGGTGTACGCGCGGGATGTGCTGGACCTGGTGCGGGCCGTTGAGGTGCACGCGATTAGCCACATCACCGGCGGCGGTCTGGCCGCCAACCTGGCCCGGGTGCTGCCCTGCGGGCTCTCGGCCCGGCTGGACCGCTCGACCTGGACGCCGGCTGCGATCTTCACCCTGCTACAGCGTCTCGGCGAGCTCAGCCAGCCAGACTTGGAGGCGACTCTCAACATGGGGGTCGGGATGGCGGTGGTGCTGCCCGCAGACCAGGTCGACCCGGCGGTCCGGCTGCTCGCCGAGCGGGGGATCGCCTCCTGGGTGGCAGGCGAGATCCATGTGGGTGACGGCAGCGTCGACCTGGTCGGCTCCCACCCTGCCAGCTAGCCGGTCGTACCCGCAGCCGACCGGCTGACCGAGAACGTTACGCAAGCGGTGGCGCGCGGTCGGCCCGTACCCGCGGTCGACCGTATCTCCGCCTTCCTTCTCACCCCGAGAAGGCCCGGTCACCCCCGTACCTGCGGTCGACCGCCACCGAAACACCGTCCGTTCGCCGATGAGTTTCAAGATTCTGTGTCCGACACTGCCGATGGGGTTGGATCATCCGGTGCGACCCGGTAATCTAGGTCCCACGAACCAATCAGACATGTGCCGCGGCCACTCCGCGAGCGATAACAGGCGAGGGGGCTGGCTCTATGGGGCGCGGCCGTGCGAAGGCGAAGCAGACCAAGGTTGCACGCGAGTTGAAGTACCGGTCAGTATCGACGGATTTCTCCTCGTTGGAGCGTGAGCTCCGTGGCTCCGACGACATCCCTGAGGCGTACGCAGACCTCGCTGCTCAGTACGAGGAGTACGACGCGGTCGACGACGATGAGGACGAGGGCGACGCGACGCAGATGCGTCGCTCCGGCTAGACCTTATAGCGGTCGATGACCGGGCCAGCTGATCTGGGCCCACCGGCTGTTGGGGTGCGCTGGCACCCGTGGCAGCGCGATCGGTTTCTGCCGGGATACCGCAGCCGGGACCTTGACTTGCTCGGCACCAGCCGCCACCCAGACGAGGGCATAGGGCAGCTCACAGCTACCCTGGTCCGACGGAATCGGCCACGCCACGCCCGGGCTGTGCTGTACCTGCACGGCTGGAACGACTATTTCTTCCAGAGCCACCTCGCTGACTTCTGGGACGAGCTGGGCTATGACTTCTACGCGCTCGACCTGCGCCGGTACGGACGCAGCCTGCATCCCGGCGAACTGCCCGGCTATGTCGACAACCTCGCCGACTATGACCTCGAGATCGACGCGGCGCTGGAACGGCTGCGTCGCCACCATGCCACGGTCGTGGTCTGTGCTCATTCCACCGGCGGGCTGACGGCGGCGCTGTGGGCGCACCGGCACCCGGGCCAGATCGCCGGGCTGGTGCTGAACTCGCCCTGGATCGACTTGCAGGGCTCGGCGCTGCTGCGGGCGGTGGCAAGCCCGATCATCCGCGGCCTGGCCACGAGGGCTGCGACCTGGCCGATCCCGGTCCGCGACAACGGCTTCTACACCCGGGCCTTGCACACCAACTACGACGGCGCCTGGGACTGGGACCTGACGGTCAAGACCACCCCCACCCAGCCGATCCGCGCCGGCTGGCTGCGGGCAGTGATGGACGGGCACGCCCAGGTCAGCCAGGGTCTGCAGATCGGCTGCCCGGTGCTGGCCCTGATCTCGGCCCGTTCCAGTTTCCGACGCCGCTGGTCGGACGAGCCGAGCCGCTGCGACGTCGTGCTTGATGTCAACCGCTTAGCCGCCCAGGCTCCGAACCTGGGCCGCCATGTCACCCTGGTCCGGATCGAGGGCGCCGTCCACGACATCAGCCTGTCCGCGGCCCAGGTCCGCGCCGACTTCTTCGACCAGATCCGCCGCTGGGAGGGCGCGTATCTGACCTGCTGAAGCGGTGGGCAGCCGGGCTCCGGCCCCGCGACCCGGTGAACGCTAGGCGTATTCCTGCGCGGCGGCCGCGGCCCGGGCCCCGTAGCCACCGCCGAAGATGGCCGCGTGGACCAGCAGCGGGTGGATCTGGTGCAACGGGACTAGGCGACGCCAGTTCGCCGGCAATTGGGTGCTCTCCTGCTCGTACCCGCGCAGTACGGTTTCCAGCCGCGGCGCCCCGAAGAGGTACAGCATCGCCAGGTCGGTGATCCGATGCCCCCCGTGGGCGGCCGGGTCGATCAGGACGATGCCGTTCTCGGTCGGGAGCACGTTGCCGGCCCACAAGTCGCCATGGATCCGGGCTGGCCCAGCGTCGTCATCGAAGACGCCGGATTCGATCCGCGTCAGGACCCGTTCCAGGATCCCAGCATCAGCCGAGGTCAGGGCGCCGCGGGCGAGGGCCCGTTCCAGGTACGGCCGGCAGCGGTGGCGGGCATAGAACACGCCCCAGCTCTGCTCCGGCACCAGGGGTAGCGGCTCGGCTCCAATCCAGCCGTCACCCTCCCAGCCCTGCGGGGGGCAGCCGAAGGCCTCAGCCCCGGCGTTATGGGTACGGGCGAGCCGCCGCCCGAAGTCAGCCGCTGCGGCCTCGGTGGTGGCGGTGTGGTCGAGTTGCTGCAGGGTCAGCCTGGTCGGCGTCACCTGGATCACCCGGACCACCGCTGCCGCGTCCGCTCCGGCAGCGCGTAACCAGTCCAGGCCTGCCGCTTCGTATTCGAAGGAGGTTGGCCCAGCTGGTCGGGTCTTCACGAAAGTTGCGTCCACGTCGAACAAGATAGGTCAATCCAAGGTTCAACTACCGGCTCGATGAGAGCCTGCTTAAGGCCTTGAGTAGCCTCTGTCTAGGCAAAACATTGGATTTGCACGATCAAACACTTGGTCTGAATCTGATACCGACCAGGGGAGGGAAGAGGTGCGAGAAGGCTGCCAGACCACCTTCGTCGGGTTCGCAGCCGCGGCTGCTGGAGGATGAGAGGATGGTGGCCAGGGCCGGGATCGAACCGGCGACCTTTCGCTTTTCAGGCGAACGCTGCTACCAACTGAGCTACCTGGCCAAGCCTATAAGCGACCCCGACGGGACTCGAACCCGCGACCTCCGCCGTGACAGGGCGGCGCGCTAACCAACTGCGCTACGGGGCCTGGTACAGGCCGAACCCGGCGAGCCGGGCCGTGAGAACTATAGCCGGACCGATACGGCTGGCGCCACTCGGCATCGGTCCGGCCTCGCTCAGCATCCCCAACCGGATTCGAACCGGCGCAACCGCCTTGAAAGGGCGGTGTCCTAGGCCGCTAGACGATGGGGACCCACGTACTGCGGTGTCTTAGTGTACCGGCTCCAGCCAAGGCCATCCCCCTCCCCCTTCAGCTCGCCCCGCAGGACGACACACCACCCCTTGCAATGTACAACGATCTCGTTGTACTCTTTGTACGACAAATTCGTCGTACGTCGGAGGTAGATCGTGGATCCGATCATCCCGCAGCCCGGTAATGAGCGAGACCCTCGGAACTTCGTCGGCCGGGCGGCGACCACCCACCAGGCCCGGCAGCGTCTGCAGGAGGGTGCGAACCTGATTCTCAGTGATCCTCGCCGGATGGGCAAGACCTTCTGGATGCGCACCTTCGCCGCCCGAGAGCCAGGGTTTCGCAGCTTCCTTATCGACTACGAAGGAGTCGGCACCAGTCAGGAGTTTTTCAGCCGTACAGCGCAGGCCCTGACCACTAGCCGACCGGTGCAGAAGGTGCTGAAGAGCATCGCGGAGCATGTCGAATCAGTCAGCGTCCCCGGCATCTTCACCCTCAAACCGGCTCACCGTGGGACTCCACCGCAGCAGTTGCTTACCGACATCCTCCAGGCTCTGAGCACCGACCGTGGCGAGGACGTGTTGCTGGTCTTGATGGACGAGGTCCCGATGGCGATCGACAACATCGCCCAGCATGAAGGTCACCAGACAGCCTCCGAAATCCTCCAGACCCTTCGGTGGCTGCGGGATCACACCCAGATCCGCTGGATCGTTGCCGGATCTATCGGCTTCCACCATGTCCTCCACCGGATAGGCAGCACCGCTGGCCACCTCAATGATCTGGAATCACTGCCGCTGGGGCCCTTGCCGGCCGAAGAGGCATCCGAGTTGGCGCAGCGCCTGCTGCTGGGTATCGGGCAGCAGCCGACCGACGACGTGGTCCAGGCCCTGGTTGAGGTCTGCGGAGGCATTCCCTTCCTGCTGCAGAAGGTCACGGCATCGCTTCGTCAGCGCCCAGTCGCCAGCGCAGATGAGGCCCGTGACTGTTTCGAGACTTTTATCGACGATCCTGACGAGTTCGGCTGGTTTGAGCACTGGGTGACGCGGATCGAGCCCTACTACGGTGAGCAGACCGATGCGGCCGAAGAGGTTCTCAAGGCTGCGCTTAGCCAGGATCACGGCTGGACTCCCGACACTGATCTGTCTCCCGAAGCCTCCCGGGTCATTGACTACCTCATCAAGGATCATTACCTGGAGCGTCGCGGAACCACCATTCGATGGCGTTACCCGGTCCTGCAGTACATCTGGGCACGCAGGAAGGGTGTCTGGGATCGTCCCGCATGAAGTATTCCCCGATGATGAGTTCTGCCCCGTACGGTAGGCGACCATGAGCGTCATCTCTCGGTATACGCCCTCGACTATGGCGGCCGAGCAGCTGGAGAGGCTCTTTGTGGTCCGCGAGCCGATCCTCGAGATGCTGATGCAGCGGGTCCGGGAATTAGGGACCACCCCGAGCCCGCATCACACGCTGCTGGTGGGCCCTCGGGGTTCAGGCAAGACCCACCTGATCTCGCTCGTGTATCACCGCTCCCAGGCCCTCATCCGTGAGAAGGCTGGTTTTCGGATCGCCTGGTTGCCGGAGGATCCCTGGACGATCGTCTCGTACGGGCGGCTGCTGGCTGCCATCGGAGAGCGTCTCTCGTGGGATGCGTCTCAGGAGCGAGACGAACAGAGGTTGGAGGTCGCCCTGCGGCGCAGCATCCAGGAGGATGGGCCGGCGCTGGTACTGCTGGAGAACCTCGACCAGATCCTCGATGGTCTCGGGGATCTCGGGCAGCAACGGTTGCGGCACCTGCTGCAGACCGAGCCGGGGTTGCTGGTGATCGGCAGCACCACCCGGCTAGACCGAAACCTCTCTCGGCAGAACCATTCCTTCTTCGGCTTCTTTGACACTATCCGGCTGTCACCGTTCTCTGCCGAGGATGCGCGGCTGATGCTGTTGGCGTTGGCGCAGGAGTCTGGTGAGCGAGAATTGCAGGATCGTCTGGAGCGCGACCAGGATCTGGCCCGTCTTCGTACGATTAATCATCTCGCGGGAGGCCAACCCCGGATTTGGGCGATGTTCGGCAGCGCACTCACCATCAGCAAACTCCACCAGCTGTCGACTCTCTTCCTGGAACGCTTTGATGATCTGACCCCCTATTACCAGAGTCGGTTGGAGCAGCTGTCGCCTCAGCAGCGGCTGATCGTGGCCGAGCTCGCCGCCGCCGACCGGCCACTGCCGGTGAAAGAGCTGGCCGATCGGGTTGGCGCGGACCAGCGCAGCATCGCCAAGGCGATGGGCGATCTGCAAGATCGCGGCTGGGTACAGCCGGCGACGACGATCTTCGCCCAGTATTTGGATCGGCGACGCACCTACTATGAGCTGGCTGAACCGCTGGTCAGGCTCGCCTTCCAGATCAAGGAGCAGCGGGGAGAACCCCTCACGATCATCGTCGACTTCCTGATCAGTTGGTTCGACTACGAGCAACTGCTCGGCTCCAGTGACAGCGCGTACGGGCAGGCCGCGCTGGCCGCCTTCGAGAGCGACGAGGGTCTGGCTCTGGCGCGGCGGCTCACCAGTCTTCCAGTCTCGAGGATCCCCTCGCTCAATCTCTTGGGCCAGGCCGAGAATGCCCTGGCCGCGCTTAGCGCCCATAACGCCGAGCCGCTGATGTCGCTGCCGAACACGGTGCGGCAGGCCGTCGAATCGCGAATCGGAAAGGACGGCGACACCCGGCCGATGCGACGGCTCCTGCTCAAGATGGCCCTGAACGAGGTGGGCGATGTTCCGCAACGCGGCATCAATCCTGAGTGGGTAGACCGGGCCGAACGACTGGAGAAAGAAGAAGGCTCACCCACCACGAGGATGCTCCTGCTCGGCTGGCTGGCGGCCTCGTGGCGCTTCGATGAGGCCGAGGCCGTGTTAGCCACCATCTCCTCCACCCCGGAACGATTCATCGGCAGGGACACCCTGGCTCAGGCCTATCAGGTTGCCGGGATGCTAGACCAGGCGATCCCCCTACTCGAGCAGAACCTCACCGACCGCGAACGCATCCTTGGACCCCGCCACCCCCACACCCTGGCCAGCCGAGGCAACCTCGCCAACGCCTACCAGGACGCGGGGAACCTCGACCAGGCCATCGCCCTGTTCCAGCAGAACCTCACCGACCGCGAAC
>ERZ773099.1046-NODE-1046-length-21097-cov-12.413649_pt1 | contig 21097 bp, 19 predicted proteins | sample MGYA00511120_ERZ773099 | MGnify/ENA primary metagenome ERZ773099 (study PRJEB29015, sample SAMEA2738012) | human oral metagenome | biome: human oral; feature: human-associated habitat; material: dental | place: China | collected 2104 ...
TTTTCCTTGAAAAATTCCCATTTTTTCGTTACTATTATTATATCACAAAAAGGTCGGTCAGAAAAATGCGACCTCTTAAGATGTCGCTGTCTGATCACTAGGATAAAGGAGGAAGACTTATGGCTAAAGGATTTGCTAAAGGTCTTGTAACAGGTGTCGCAGGAACTGTCGCTGCAGTTGCAGGTGCAGTATACGCATTTAAAAAGAAAGTGATCGAGCCAGAAGAGCAAAAAGCAGCTTTCATTGAAGAAAATCGTAAAAAAGCAGCACGTCGTCGCGTATCACGTTAAGCAACAAAAGAAGTTGGGGATAAACTTAATTTGAGGAGAATGCCCAATAAATATTTCCACAATAAAACACATAGTATCAGGTATTCAAAAAAACTGATACTATGCGTTTTTTGATTTCGGCGACTTTTAACCCATACTTTATAATTAAAAAGTAGAAATCGAATTGATAAAGAAACTATGAACCTATATTACGAAGATTAGACAGAAAATTGTATGATTGAGGTGTAGATTAAATATGTTTGCTACTATTCTTTACTTATATTATTTATAAAAAGGTAATATTGAATCTATTAAATTTACAATATCAGATTTTGTAATAACGTATATATACGCAATGATGCTCACTGTCAACCAAATGCAAACAATTAGCATACTAATAATTTTACAAATGAACGAGACATACTTTCCTCTTTTTATTGATTGTCACTGAGACAAATTAATTACTTTATCGTATTGTGCAAGTGTCTCCTCATCATAGTGGTGGATTACCTCAACCAAGGTTTGTGGAAGGGTTAATAAGATATTTGAAATTTGTTTTGAATTCACTTTATCAAGATTGGCTTTGACCTCGTCTGCCAAAATCAGATCACTATTATGATACAAACTGCGAGCAATTTCTATACGTTGCTTTTCCCCACCAGAAAGATGATGTCCATAAAGAAGATGTCCCTTTAAAAATTCTAGATTTACTCGACTAAGAATCAGATCCATCTTTATATTGTCCATCGACTCTCCAAGGGTAATATTCTCCTCAAGTGATAAACCATCAAAAATATAGGAATCTTGTAAAATATAAGAGGCTGATTTGGCAACTTGCTCTTGATTTAAGGTCTGACCAGCATAAGTCACCTTCCCCAGATCTGGAGATAGTTGCCCATAGATGAGGTTAAGTAAGGTTGACTTACCACAACCACTTGCACCTATTAGAGCAATTTTTTCTCCTTTTTTAATTTCAAATGATAGGTTTTTAAAAAGTATGTTATCTTCAAAACTTAAACTGACACAATCAACTAAGATAGGAAAAAGTGATGTTGAAGACAGGTCATCTGTTTGTATAATCGCATCTTGAAGCAGAAAATCATAACGATTCCTAAGCTGTTTGCTTGATTTATAGGTATTGATAAAATATGACAATTCATTGAATTGATAGCCTATATTATGAGATACTAGATAAATTGCAACAAAACTAGCTCCTGACAAGTAATTATAATAAGTCATTATACCACCGATAATGATGGGAACTACCGAACAAAATGCGTCAATACTATTAATGAGAATATTATTAATCGTACGTTGTTGTTCATAACGAATGTCCTGCTCAATTCTCTTTGACAAGGCTCTTCTGAAAATAGAATAGAAGAAATCCATAGCACCGTAATTTTTAATCACACTCTCTCCACCAATGATATTCGTTGTCTGAGACAAGTACTCCTGATTCGACGTCGCTTTTTCCTCAGAAATAAGGGCTAATTTTTTACTACCTATGCCACTACAGAGTGCAGGCATAGAGTAAAAAAAGATAAATATCCAGCCCAACCAAAAATTTGTTGTCAATGCATATACAATGGAAACTATTGTAAAACCAACTGAGGAAATAATAATGACTGCTGGTTCGAGATAAGACGTTTCTAATTGTTTGACATCGTTTTCAAGATTGGATAGGATATCCTCTTTTTTACTATTTTTATTATATAGAAAATGCCCAAACAATTTATATTTCATGATCCAAGTGAAATCTGCTACTAACTTGGCATAATAATACCTTTTCCCAGCCAAGCCAATAAGAATAAATAAATTGCCAATTATACCTACAGCAAGGGCTATCCATAAATCATCCAGAATCTTCTTCTCAAAACTGGCTATAATCATCGATACCAAGGTTGGTGTGATGATGGCCTCTAACCACGTAATAGCAATGAAAATAAAATAGAGCACCAAATGTTTTTTTGTGATGAACTTTTTAAGCATATCTAATGAACCTTTCAAAATTGTTAACTAATTTTATTAAACGCTCTTTATCCTTACTCAATTCAATAATTTTATAAATACAGTATTCCATTAAATCTTGTTTTTTACACTCAATAAATTTTCCTTCTTCAGAAATAATTGATGAATAGCCATCAATCATATTTGCGACACATTCCATGCACATTCCTCTACACCAACAATCTTTACACTTAGAAAAGTTATCCTTATTATTGAATTGTGTAACTTTATCACTGCTATGGGTACCCCAAAATCTAAAGCAAGATTTAGTTGATCCATCAACATCAAATGTTATTGTTGTTTCTGGATCAATATCATCACAAAACGATTCTATCTTACTTTTAAAAATCATTGAAAGTAGCACATCATAAACAATCGGGCTAATATAGTTTTTAACATTATTATTGATAATATCTTCGAATGACTGATCGATAAATGTTTTTCTATTTTCTTCAGTCATTTCCATTTCTTTAACTATTAGAATTTTATTTTTGCTAAATACATTATTGATATTGAATCTAACACCCATATCAGTAAAATATCTATAGATATCCCCTTTTTGAAACCCAAGTTTTTGATGCATCCGCGTGTAAGTAGAAGCGACTTCAAAATTTTCGTAATCTATTTCTTTTAAATACTGAATAAAATTCAATGTTCGTCTATGACTTCCCTTGCCTCTTAACTTATCGTGAATCAACTGTGGGCCATCAAGGCTAACTGTTAAAAAAGGATGATAATTGTTAATCATCATTTCAACTTTCTTATTTAAGATGGTACCATTTGTCACAGTTTCAATTTTTTGAATCTCAATATTTTTAGAAAGCTTTTCAATAATATAAACAAACAAATCAATATTTAAAAACGGCTCGCCTCCAAAAAGAATTAATCTTTTGATACATTTAATTCTGCGAGAGACTAGCTGCTCAATAATTTTATCTGCTGTATCAATATTCATCAGTTGATTCATCATTCCGTAATTACCACCATCAGCATAGCAGTATGTACATGAAAGATTACAGTTATTTGAAATATTGATTACTACTTTTTTTAAAATATTATAATCGTTTTCTTTTTTGATATTATTATTCAAATCATATATTGAAGTTGATAAAGTAAAGGTTTCAGAATTAAAATAAAGAGTATCAGATTCTGTAATAAATGCTTTTAACATAATTACTCCCCCCTATATAATAACATAGAGAGGGAATAAAACTCCCTCTCACAATAAAAATAAGATAGTCGTTACCGACCTCCACCACAAGAATGACCAGGGCCACAATCATGAATAACATAGGCTGATTTATTGGCTAGTAATTCTTCCAAATCGATAATTTTGAGATTATCCATTTTATTGTCCTCCTTTATTTGATGATGTGATTATATCATTCAATAGTTCAGTCAAAATTTCTTTCCCATATCTGCTTGATAACTATCCCCTTCTAAAACTTTTTTTAAATGTCCTTCATAAATCTTTGCTAAATGGTTACTGCCTGCTAATTTTATTGCTCCAATACATTTTTTCATTTCAATAATTGCAATCTTATTTCCGTTTTTTTGATAGCGATAAAGGTTTTGAGCATAGAGAAAAATGAGTCTTTCATAAATTTCTGTCTCGATAAAAAAGCATTGTTTCAATTGTTTTTCAAAATACAAAGCATCCATAAACTTTTTCTTTTCAATACAGGTAATATAAGCATTAAGCAACATGGTTGAAATCAGGCGTCGATTAATAGGAATTTCTTTATAAAAATCTGATCGTCTAGACATTTCTCTTGCTAAAACCATGAAAACATCATGTTTTAGAACATCCAAGGTATTCATGAAAATCAACAATTCATAATATCCCCAATATTCAACACCAAATAGATAATCGGTTAAATCATCCAAATCTGTTTCATTGTAGTATTTTTCTCCCGATAAATCCTGAAGGCGAATTTTAACTAAAATGGTATTTATATGGTGAAATTTCTCTCTTTTTCCTTCATTTTCCATTTGAGATATCAACAATCTCTTCATTCCTTCAATGTCGCGAGTCGTTACATATTTCCTAACCTGAGCTAATAGTTCATTTAGTTCATCACGATGAAAATCATGAACGGCATACATAAATTCATCAATTGGCATGTTAATTTCATTTAGAACGTGTATAAACTTTGAAATGGTTAAATCCGTTTCTCCTTTTTCGAAACGTGAAAGCTGAGATGTTGATATACCAGCCTTCGTGAGATCCTTTAACCGCAATCCTCTTGATTCTCTAAACTTTTTAAAAATTTCTCCAAAATTTTTCATTCTGAACCTCCATCACGCATATATGGGAATATATTTTATTCACCTCAATAATAACATATAATAAAAAAAAACAAAAGTGAGGATTGCACATGAAAAAACAAAAAATATTACCACTCCTACTCTTTTTACTAGAAGGAATTATTATCGGAGTTGGATAATCTTAATTTCTAAGGAGAGTTTTGTCTAGTCTGCTCAGTGATAAGTACGGCTGAGCACTGGCTATAGTTTGGAGGCAGGTAATGTACGTAACAGTCAGGTATTGTCTGCCCTCTTTAACTAGATAGAAAACAACAAACTTTCTTACATTATCGCGCATTCTAGTTACAAAACTCCCATTAGACTTAAGTTCTTACTGAATTAAGACATCACTCCCATCTCTCCTTACACTCGTCCTCGCAGACAGAAGAATATGCTCAGCCCGAAAAAGTTTAACTATAACCAGCACAATGACTCCTATACCTGTCTTAAAAAGGCTTTTCGCTAGACCACTACAGTTGACGAAAAGCCTGCTTTTGTAGATTATAAATTTGAACTTTATCCTCATAAATCAAAACATAAGAAAACACCTCATAAGTTAGATTTTTCTGTCTAACTTATGAGGTGCTAGTCATAGAAGGATATTTACATTTTTCTTAAATAGCCAAATAAAACTTCAACTGTGGCTTGACTGGATCATAGTCAAGCAGCTCAAAGTCCTCTGCTCTGATATCAAAGAAATTTGTCTGGTCTGGTACATTCAAGACCAAACGTGGTTGGCAGTTTGAAGGTTCTCGGCGAAGTAATTCCTCTGCTTGCTCAAATTGATTGTCATAGATATGGAGGTTGTTGACAAAGTAGAAAAACTTGCCAACTTTCCAACCGAAATGCTTGGCAATCATCATCTGCAAAGCCACATACTGCATGGCATTAATGTGATGGGCAACCAGCATATCATTCGAGCGCTGAGTCAAGGTTGCATCCAGATAGATGTCGCCATCTACACGACGGACATCAAACATGGTCTGAAAGGCACATGGAAGAAGCCCATCCGTTTCCTCAAAAGACTGATAATCCCAGAGAGAGATGATATTGCGGCGGTTCCAAGGATTGTCTTCCAACTGCTTGATAATCTTATTGATGATATCGTGTTTCTTAACGACCGCCCCATAGCGCTCACCGATGGTACCTGTCTCTCCCACTTCCCAGTCATTCCAGTAGTGAACATTGTACTTATCATTGAGTACTTTTAGACTATTTGATTGGTCCTGATAAATCCAGAGCATCTCTTTAATTGCTGACTTAATAGCAATTGGTCGCAAGGTTGTGATTGGAAATTCTCCCTTGGCCAAGTCATACTCCGCAAAGGCACCTGTCACATACTTGGAGTTGGCAACTGTCCCATCCTTGTATTTTGGGCGCGCCTGCTCCGAAAAGACACCTTCTTTCAAAATTCGCTCAATATTTTCTTTAAAAATTATATCTGCTTTTGTCATTTACACTTACCTCATTTGTATTCTTAACTAGTATAGCACAAAAAAAGAACGAGGAAAATCGATAACTTTCATAGACCGATTTTTCTCGTTTTAAGTTTCATCAAATCACATTATTGTAAGACAAGGGATGCGGCTCCGATAACGCCAGCATCATTTCCGAGAGTTGCAAGCGCTAATTTTGTTGTAGCACGTACTTGTGGGAAACTATTTTCATCATAAATTTTTTGAACACCTTGAAGAAGAAAGTCTCCCGCGGCCGATACTCCACCACCGATAACAATGGTTGATGGGTTGAGGATTGATCCGATATTGGCACAAGCAACTCCCAAATAGCGAGAGAAATTGCGGTAAACGATCAAGGCGAGATCATCCCCTTCTTTTGCCAGGTCAAAGACAATTTTAGCAGTTACTTCTTCACCATCATCAATCAAGCGTTTCAAAACTGCATCACCTTCGTATTCATCTGCATAACGACGAGTCAAGTTGACAATCCCTGTTGCAGATGCTACAGTTTCAAGGCAACCTTTCTTACCACATGTACATGTGATTGGTTGGTCAAAATCAACAGTGATGTGCCCGAGTTCACCCGCTGCGCCCGCAACACCGTGAAGAAGCTTCCCTTCTGCAACGATACCGCCACCAACACCCGTACCAAGTGTCATAAAGACAACGTCTGGTTGGTTATCACCGGCACCCATCCAACGCTCGCCAAGGGCTGCTACGTTAGCATCATTATCGATAAAGAATGGAATGCCCAAAGCTTTTTCAATCTTTTCTTTAATCGGTTGAAGGGTTTTCCAGTTAAGATTGTAGGCACCAATAACAGTCCCTCTCTCACGATCAACCACACCAGGTGACCCCATACCAATTCCTTGGAAATCTGCCGCAGACAGTCCAAGCAACTCAAAGCGGTGTTGAATAGACTCGATTATATCATCTATGATATGGCTCCCTTCATCCAAAATGTTAGTTTTAATAGACCACTTTTCTTGAATTTCTCCCGCTGTTGTTAGAATCGCAAACTTAATAGAAGTTCCACCAAGGTCGATTCCAATAATCTTTTGACTCATCATTTTCTCCTTTTTCTGCAAATGTTTATTTCTTGGAAGTGTTTACATGTACAGTATATCAAAATCCACTTCTCTGGGCAAAGGTTTGCATTTGTTTTGATTAAAATTTTATTCGAGGTAATCTCCACCTTCAAATCCGTAATATTCTTCTAATGTTAAACCACTTGCTGCAATTTCCTTAGCTTCCTTGCCGATATAGCGAAGGTGCCATTCTTCAGCCATATAACCTGTCACACTTTCCTTTCCATGAGGATAGCGAACGACAAAACCATAGTCTGCAGCGTGATTTCTTAGCCATTTAGCTGCCTTGGGCTCTGTAACTAGCTGACCATCACTACCAATCACATCAAAAGTAAGACCTGTCTGATGCTCACTGTGTCCTGGCCGTGCTGAATAGCGGTCTGCTGCTGCTTTCCCATTTTGATTGACATAATTTTGGTAAAGTTGAGCTTGCGTTGCATAACTTCTAAAGCCACTGTAACTACTGCTGATAGGGTAACCTTCTGCTTGCATCTGTGCAATCAGTTTCAGAAATGCAGCTTTTGCTACTGGATTTTCACCTGGGTTATAATATTTTGACATAGGATAGCGCTTGTTGACAACGATAATTTCATCATACTTCCCTTGAAGACTATAATAAGAGCCCTTATTAGTTACTTTCGAATTTTTAGCAGTAGCCTTCCAAATACCTGATGCATTGACATAGTAGCGACCACCATCAACCCACTCACTCTGGGCCATTTTACCATTTGACTTGAGATAATAGTTTCCTTGCCAAGCATTGTAAGCATACGCTCCATCAGCTTTGAGATAGTACCAAGCTTGATAATAGGAATCATACAGCCATTCACTTGTTGCCATCTTGCCATTTGATTTGAGGTAGTAGTTTCCCTGCCAAGCATTATAGACATAGTTTCCATCGGACTTGAGATAATACCAACCTTTATAGCTACTATCATAGATCCATTCACTTCGTGCCATCTTGCCATTTGATTTGAGGTAGTAGTTCCCCTGCCAAGCATTCTTTGCATAAGAACCGTCGGAGTTGAGATAATACCAAGCTTGGTAACTACCGTCGTAGATCCATTCACCTCGTGCCATCTTGCCGCTTGATTTGAGATAGTAGTTTCCCTGCCAAGCATTCTTTGCATAAGAACCATCAGATTTGAGATAATACCAGCCTTTATAGTTACTGTCATAGATCCACTCATTCACAGCCATTCTGCCATCAGACTTGAGATAGTAATTACCTTGCCAAGTACTGGTTACTGCACTTCCATAGGCATTCAAATAATACCAATCTCCACCTCGCATGACCCAACCGCTGGATTGGGGAGCCGATTGTCTCGGTTTAAAAGCCCCTTTTGGTGCATTGGCACGTTCACAGGCTATTCCATCACCGTCTCGGTCTAACTTAGAGGAATAACCTGGCTCTCCTCTACGCATGTCCGAATAACCATTTGCCCAGGCCTCCTTACAGTTGGAAAAATACACATTCCCCTCTGCTGCTGCAGGTTGGCTTAAGAAGCCCAGAACGGAGATCAAAGCAAAACTGCTCTTAATCCAAAACGATTTTCTCATAATTTTCTCCTTTTATGATAGCGATTTCATTAATATTTTACCAAACTTTCCCCTGCAATTCAAGAAAAGTTCCGACCTGAGCTGCAAACTCCTTTGGTTTATCAGTGTTCAACGTATGAGACCCGTCAGGTATTATCTGAAACTTAGAATCTGACATCAATTGATGAAGACCTCTCATAGAACTGAGATTAGGCTTGTCTTGGCTACCACAAATTAACAAGGTTGGATAGTGACAATTCTGTGCTATTTGAGTTAAATCAAGTGTTTTCAATTCCTCAGAAACAGCAACCATGAGAGCTTTGTCTGCTCCCTGCTTTTCAAAAAAACTTTTTGGAAGTAGTTTAAAAATCATCAATTGGATGTTAAACAAGATATTACCTGCTAGTTTCAATGGACAGCCTGATAAGACCAAACCTTGAAGATTTGGCAAATCGTAACTTGAAAGCTCTAGTGCAAGAGCAGCACCAAGGGATAAACCGATTAAAACAAAAGGATCCTTCTCCTCTGATAGGTGTTTAGCTATCCGTTTTTTGGCTTCCTGATAAGAACCAACTCCTGCAGGAAACAATTCAAGGGCCTCAGAAGGATGATCGGCAAGTAGATCCTGAACTTCCTTCCAGCTTGCAGCTGTCTGACCTAATCCATGTAAAAATATCAGTTTCATTTATTTCTCTTCCAGTATCAATTGATATAAGCCTCTAACTGCGTTGCATCCATAGATGGCTTCTGACTGATCCAAGTCTGCCAAGGTTAGGACTTTTTCCTCTACCTGTCCACTTTCAAGCAAATGTTGACGATAAATTCCTGGCAAAATTCCCAGTCTGATAGGCGGTGTATAGAGTTTTCCGGCAATTTGCAAGACTAGATTTCCAATAGAGGTTTCAAGAAGTTCTCCCTTAACATTATGGTAAATGGTTTCCTGTTCACCTACTGTCAAATGCGGTCGGTAAGTGGTTTTGAAGTAGGTAAAGGATTGATCCAAATCCGTTTCCTGTTGGAAAAGTCTGGCCTGGCAGAAAGTTGAACTAAGGGGTGCCAAGATTTGGCGACTGAGTTCCATCTCTCCAGACTTGCTGAGGCTGATTCGCAAACGATAGTCTTGACTCCTATCACAAGCCTGACACTCTATCTCTATCTTTTGTCTCAGATTTTCTGGATCAAAAGGATAGGCAAAATACCGACTAGCTTTTCTCAGTCTTTCTAGATGTTGCTCTTCAAATTGCAAGCTCTTCTGACTGATTTTCCCTGTCGTAATCAGCTGGAAATGAGGTTGTTGACGATAAAGTACAGCCGCCTTTTGCTGGACTTCGCGGTATTCGGATTCCCAGGTGCTATCCCAAGTAATCCCGCCACCAACTCCATAGATAGCCTGGCCCTTGTAAAGTTGAATGGTCCGAATAGCGACATTGAAAATCCGTCGCCCATTTGGAAGCAAGAGACCAATCGTTCCGCAGTAAACGCCTCTGGGCTGTGTCTCCAAGTCCTTGATAATCTCCATGGTCGCAATTTTCGGTGCACCTGTTATAGAACCACAAGGAAAGAGAGAGCGAAAAATGGCAACCAAGTCCACATCCGGTCGCAACTGACTCTTGATAGTTGAAGTCATCTGCCAAACAGTTGAATACTGTTCCACTTGGCACAGACGCTCCACATGCTCACTTCCCACCTCAGACAGTCGGTTCATATCATTGCGCAAGAGGTCCACAATCATCATATTTTCAGACCGATTTTTGGGATCCTGCTCCAGCCAACTAGCCTGTTCCATATCTTCTTGATCGGTCACCCCGCGCTGGGTTGTTCCCTTCATTGGGCGAGTCGTTAATTCTCGGTCATTTTGCTCAAAAAAGAGCTCTGGGCTCATGGAAATCACTGCCATCTCATCATGTTCAACATAGGCATTGTAACCCGCCTCCTGTTCTACCACCATGCGATTGTAAATGGCAAAAGGATTGGCACTTAAATCTTGCTTGAGTTGGACGGTGTAGTTGACCTGATAGGTATCCCCCTGACGCAAATGGTGGTGAATCTGGGAAATAGCCTTTTCATAGTCCTCTGCAGATGTCACTTCCTGCCATTTTGCAGGTAAATCCACCTCTTCATAAGTCAGAGGAATACTGGATATTTCTACGTTATCATGAACGGTAAAGTAAAGTAAATACTCTCCCAGTAAAGGAGCGGTGTGAACTGCTAATTTCTCCTCGAAAGCTGGAGCTGCCTCATAGCTGATATAGCCCACCACATAATAGCCTTGCTCTTGGTAGCTTTCCACTTTTGCCAGCAAGTCTGTCACTTCTGCCAAATCTCTCGTTGTCAATTCTTTTATAGGCTGGGTAAAAGTGTATCTCTCCCCAAAAGCTCTAAAATCAATCACTGTTTTTCTATGCATATCCTAAGTATAGCACAAAAAAGCCAACCTAGAACAGCTAAATCCAGCTTTGTTTACTGTTTTCCTTAACGAATAATCTTCTCTAAGTTGCTTTTTTCTATTTTTGGCAATTTTCCATCAGATAGCACCCCTTCTTCTTGTAAAAGATGGTCTTACTTGGAGCACTTTGCACAAGAATTCAACAAAAAAAGGGAGAGTCTTGGTTTCTATACTCTTACTCTCCCTGTCTTTTACTGTTCAGAAATTAAAAATTGATTTGTAGTTTTTATGATCTGTGCTGTTTCTTTGATATCTAAATCGTCTGTATAAAGCAAATGATTCTTATCAATCTTTTTAGATAAGAACTCATTTCTTGCTTGGATTGATAAATCGCCTGTTTTCTCAATTTCTTTTCGAGAAGAATCCCTATCTTTCAAGGTTTCTTCTTGAGCCATTAGGACACAATATTTTAGCTTAATTCGTTTTTCTTTTAAGAAGGCTGCAATTTTCTTCAGTTGATCTTCAAATATGACATACTCTATCACGACAGTAATGCCACGATCCAAGAAATTATTGGTCAGACTGATGATATTATCCCAGAATAAATCCATGTAAAATCCATCATCTTCCCAAGGAGCTACCAAGCCACTTTTTATCATTAAGTAAATCATGTCGCCCTCTATAACTGCACTTTTGTCAAAAGAAGCAGCCAACTCTTTGCTGACAGTGCTTTTCCCAACGCCTGGGGGACCTGAAATGATATAAACACAGTTTTCCAATTTTACACCTCTACAACTTCTCATTGTTGTTTTTTTTAATTTGTCTCACTATTTCAAGGGACTTTATGATAAATCACAGCTTTCTCAGACTCAATCAATTCCTGTTCTGCTAGATAAAAATAATAAACTATATTTGCTCTTATTATCTCGTTCGCTGGAATTTTATCAACTGATAAACTAGAATCAAAAAGAAGGTCCCGATTGGTACAGGACCTGCCCAAACAGGCAATTTAGCAATAGACTATTTCGTGTTTTTCATTCTTATATCTTTCTAATCAAATCTTGTGGATACTGCGCACGCGCACCACCAATAAGTTTAGGACGACTGGCTAGAGCCGTTACATGGGCACTACCAATCTCACGCAAAACTGGCCGAATCGGAACTTGCACATGCTTAACATGCATGCCAATAGCTGTATCTCCAATATCAATCCCTGCATCTGCCTTGATGAACTCAACTTCAACAGGATCTTTCATAAACTTAAAGGCTGCTAACTGACCAGATCCTCCTGCATGGAGAGTCGGTAACACACTCACAATCTCTAAGCCAAATCTTTCAGCTACCTCACGCTCTACAACGAGGGCACGATTGACATGTTCACATCCTTGAACTGCTAGATGGATGCCCCGAGCAGCGAGTTTTTCCAAAAGAGTTGCAACGATGATTTCACCGATCTCCTGACTGGAATCCTTACCAATATGCCCACCTGAGACTTCGCTAGAGGATAGACCTAGGACAAAGAGACCTCCTTCACGCAATCTAGCCTTATCCAGTACATCCTCAAGCACCTGCTGTGTTTCTATTCTAATTCTACTTTTGTCCATCTCTCTTCACCTCTTTTATCTCTTTCTATCATATCCTTTTTTAAGGATTTTAGCAAGATGAACTCTTCAGTTACGGATTGTCATTTAGACGTTTCTCCTAATATTTTTTTGCACGTCATTATTTATAACCTTTTGTGAATGGTTTAATAAAATAAAACTCCCAGAAGTATCTGGGAATTAAGTATTTTCGGTTAAGTTGATATAGAGGGTAATTATAGTTCCCTTTTGTGGACTTGATTCGATCTTCATCTGGTAACTTTCTCCAAAGTGAAGTTTGAGGCGCTGGTCGATATTTTTCAATCCTACACCACCTCGTTTGAGCAGGGTCTGACTGCTATCTCCTGCTGTTTGAAAACCGACACCGTCATCCTTTATGACGATGGCTAGACCAGCAGGTTGTTTCTCAACGGATAGTTCAATAGTTCCTGCTCCTTCTTTTTCCTTAATGCCGTGATAGAGAGCATTTTCGACTAAGGGCTGAAGGACAAGTTTTGGTAGGATGAGATGATCAAATTCAGAATGTTCTATGATCTTATAGTTTAGTTTATCGCCATAGCGTTGCTGCTGGATAAATAGATACTGACGAACATGGTTGATTTCATCAGACAAACAAATGAGATCTTTTCCCCGATTGAGGGCCAAGCGAAAATAAGTTGCCAAAGACTTAGTGACCTCCACCACGCGCTGACTATCCTGAAATTCAGCCATCCAAACAATCGTATCAAGAGTATTATAGAGGAAATGAGGATTGATCTGGCTGGAGAGGGCCTGGAGTTCATATTGACGAGTTGTTTCTTCCTGCCTACGCACATCTTTCATGAGCTGATCCACCTGATCCAACATAGCATTAAACTGCTGTGCTAGATCTCGCAGCTCATTCGCTCCTGTTTCCCTCGCACGAAGATTTCTTCCACCAGATCCGATTTGTAGCATAGTCTCTCGTAAATTCTTTAAAGGTGCAATCCAGCGCTTTAAGACAAACCAGATCAAGAAAAGGCAGGCAAATAAGGCAAAGAAACTCGCACCAAGCAAGGACCAGAAAATCTGGCCCCGTACCTGATTCAACTTCTCTAGCGAAGTCACTCCAATCACTGTCCAATCTGTTCCAGCGATTTTTTTCTGACTAACATAGTAGTTATGGTCCGGACTATACCCTTGACCGGTCTTGATATAAGGCTTCATGGCCTCCATTTCACTACTCGAACTATAGACCGTATGTCGAGGGTGGTAAACAAATTCATGATTCTCATTAACGATAAAGGCAAAGCCCTCACGTCCTAACTGGAGCTGATTGAGATAGCTAGCTATTGTCTCGTAGGCGATATCAAGACGGAGAACCCCTAGATTAGCTCCTTTGGAGTCTACTAGTTCCTGAGTGATCGAGATGACCCACTGACTATCTGTCGAGGATTGCCTAGCTGGAGTCAAGACTGGCATAGCCCCTTGGTGAATGGCCTTTTGGTACCAATCCTCAGCCATCATATCAGCTGAAGTTTTCATTTGAATGCCGTCATCCGTTGAAATAACCTGACCAGATTTGGTCACTAACACTACTGTTTTCAAGTCTTTGTCAGCTTTTAACAAGGTCGCAAACAAATCTCGAATACCTTGAACCTGATTTGGACTAGGATTTTCAGCATAAGACAACAAACGCTCCTGCTGGGTTAAACTGGTCGATGTCGTTTCCAATTTTTGGATATAGGACTGGATAAATTGGCTGGTCTGACTGATGGTGCTTTGACTATTGCGCTCAATCGTTGCTTCTATGGCTGTTGAGCTAGAACGGTAGTAAAAACTTCCTACAAGTGCCAATAACATCAAAAAAACTAGAAAGATGGAAATCACCATTCGTACTAAGAGAGAAGAACGCTTCATCTAGCCTCTCCCTTCTTGTACTGTCTAGGTGTCATGCCTGCAATCTGCTTGAAACGCTGGGTAAAATAGTTCATGTCTTCAAAACCAACCCGCTCAGCAATTTCATAAATCCTCAAGTCCGTCGTCAGTAGTAATAATTTTGCTTTTTTAACTCGCTCACGAACCAGGTAATCCTGAAAAGGCAGACCCAATTCTTTTTTGATTAACGAACTGAGATAAGTTGGACTAAACCCCAATTCCCCTGCCAGACTCTTTAAACTAAACTGACTATCTGACAGGTGTTCCTGTATAGTATGAGCGAGATTCCCCTCAAGCTTGGGTGCCAATAAGTCCTGCACCTGCGATTGCTGTCCTTCCTTATCGAGTTTATCCTTGATTTTTCCCAACATCTCCTCAATATCCTGACGAGAAAAAGGTTTGAGCAAATAATCATCTACACCCAATTTAACCGCTGATAAGGCATAATCAAAGTCATCATAGCCTGTCAAAAAGACTAGGTGCGTCTGAGGATATTTTTCTCGAACAAGACTAGCTAGCTGGATGCCATTCATCTGAGGCATGTTGATATCGGTCAAAATGACATCTGGCACCTGTTTTTGGATCAATTCCCAAGCCTGTCTGCCATTTTCAGCCTGACCCATGATTTCCATATCATAGGCTGTAAAGTTGACCAACTTGGCCAAACCCTGCCTCACCAGATACTCATCCTCCACAATCAAGATAGAATAGACCATCCCTTGCTCCTTCGTATTTTTGCTATTATTAGTATAGCAAAATTCTTCTTTGCTTGCTTGTGAAAGGGCTCGATCAATCTACATAATCAAGCAGATATCCATAGCCATTTTCTTCCATCTGATCCTTTGGAATAAAGCGGATAGATAGACTGTTGATACAGTAACGTAATCCACCCTTGTCCTGAGGTCCGTCTGTAAAGACATGGCCTAGGTGAGAATCTCCAGCTCGGCTCCGCACTTCCATCCTTGTCATGTTATAGGACTTATCCTCCTTGTAATTCGCAACATCTGGACTGATTGGTTGGGTGAAGCTAGGCCAGCCACAACCTGATTCAAACTTATCTCGTGAAGAGAAAAGGGGTTCTCCTGTTGCCACATCAACATAGATACCTGATTCAAACTTATCCCAGTAGCGATTTGAAAAAGCTCGTTCTGTTTTATTTTGTTGAGTCACAGCATACTCCTCAGCAGATAGTTTTTTCTTCAGCTCTTCATCACTTGGCTTAGGATATTTACTAGCATCGATGACGGGATAGGCAGCCTGATTGACATTGATATGGCAGTAGCCGTTTGGATTTTTCTTTAGATAGTCTTGATGATAATCCTCCGCCACCACAAAATTCTTCAAGGTCTCCTTTTCAACTGCCAGAGGTTGGTCGTATTTCTTAGCCACTTCATCAAAGACTTGATTGATTACTTCCAAATCCTTTTCATCTGTGTAATAAACACCTGTACGGTACTGGGTCCCCACATCATTTCCTTGTTTATTTTTGCTGGTTGGATTGATAATGCGGAAGTAATGAAGCAGGATTTCCTTGAGGGAAATTTGATTGGCGTCGTAAGTGACATGGACAGTCTCTGCATGTCCTGTTTGATTGATCAATTCGTACTTGGTTGTTTCCCCTCTACCGTTTGCATAGCCTGAAACGGCATCTGTCACTCCAGGCACGCGTGAGAAGTATTCCTCCACTCCCCAGAAACATCCCCCAGCTAGATAAATTTCGTGCAAGTCTGCATCTTTACTAACTTCTGTTTTTTTCAATGTTTTTCCTCCTTGGCTGACTGCTGCTTTCTTGATTTGTGATTCGTCTGTCTGTTCCCCACTCTTCATCAAAAAGAGATAGATTCCTACTATTGAGAGGAGAATAATTCCCACCAGCAAGATCATTTTAACTTTATCATTCATGAGTTTCCCTCCTAGGTCAGATCTTTCAAAGTCTGCAAAATTGTATCCTTATCCATGAAGCCAGGTTGGGTTTTGACTAGTTTACCCTGACTATCAATGAAAGCCTGTGTTGGGTAAGAACGCACACCATAATTTTCTAAGAGTTTTCCAGACGGATCTAGCAAGACTGGCAAATTCTTGTAGTCCAAGCTTTGATACCATTTCTTAAAGTCTGCTTCTCCCATCTCTCCCTTATGACCAGGAGACACTACTGTCAAGACGACGTATTCATCTCCTGCTTCCTTAGCGATTTCGTCTGCATCTGGCAGACTTGCTAGACAGATCGAACACCAAGACGCCCAAAATTTCAGATAGACTTTCTTACCCTTGTAATCAGATAGATGATAGGTATTTCCATCTACTCCTGTCAATTTAAAATCTGCTACTGCTTCTCCTTTCGTTGTCCTTTGAGAGCTCACTTGCTCTGTCTTCATACCATCTTTCATCTCTTGCTCACTGGTCATAGACTTGCTAGAACAAGCTGTCAAACAAAACAAAGAACCCACCCCTAAAAGACATGTTTGCCATTTTTTCATTGTACATACCTTTCTATTCAAATTATTGAAATAATTGTGTTAGCATTGAAGCATTCCCAAAAAGTACTAAAATCCCCATCAAGATAATCAGGAAACCTCCTACTTTTTTTAGAGTTCCTAGATAAGGATGGAGCTTACGAAAATGCCTCAAAACATAGCTGGAAGCCAATGCCAAAATCAAAAATGGTAGTGCTAGACCAAATGTATAAATCAACATCAAGACTGCGCCTTGCAAAGCACCTGAACCACCTGAGGCTGCTAAGGCTAAAACTGATCCCAAAACCGGTCCGACACAGGGTGTCCAAGCAAAACTAAAGGTCAGACCTAGTAAAAATGCTTGACTGTAACCATTTCCAGATTTTTCCTTTTGTAGTTGAAGTCGTTTTTCCTTGTAGAGCCTCTTGAGATGTAGGATCTCCATCTGGTGTAAACCTAAAAGAATAATCAAAGTTCCTGTCACATATTGAAACCAAGAAGCATAGAGAAGCCCACCTAAAAAGCCAGCTCCATATCCCAGCAAAATAAAGATAAAAGAGATCCCCGCTATAAAGGAGAGAGTCCGAAATAAGCTGGTTACAGAAAAGAAAAACTTGCCGTGTGAAGGTTGTTCTCCACCCTTGTCATCAAGTAAAACACCTGCATAAACCGGTAGCAAAGGCAAAATACAAGGAGAAAAAAAGGAAAGAATCCCCGCCAAAAATACGCTTAGAAAAAAGAATGTGTTATCCATATAATTCCTCCTACCATTTCTATCCTCATTATAAATGATAAAATTCAGAAAAAACAGGGAAAATAATAAGGAAAAATAGGAATTTGATCAGATAAAAAATCCTTTCAGAACATTTTAAAGAATGAAAATAGTTTATCCGATTTCCTGTAAAAGAAGTCGGATAAAAGAGATAAAAAGCCAGATAAAATCTGGCTTTTTACATACTGAAGTATTGAGAATAAACTCAACTCAGCTCACTCCCTTTTTATCTGGTAATAAATCTTATCTGCTTGATAACCCTTTTGTTCAACGCCATTCAGTATTGTGTGTAGATAGGACATACCCGCTTTTTCCATAACGCGGCCTGAGGCTGGATTGTGACTGGCATAACAAGCCTTCACCCCTTGAAATCCTATTTGATCTAAACAAAATGTTAATACTGCTTTCAGGGCCTCTGTCATAAAACCACAATCCCAGTAGCTCCGGCTGAGAATATAACCAACCTCACAACTAGAGTCTGTCACATCCATCTCAACGAGGCTGATATCTCCTATCACTTGCTCTGGATGTTCTTTGAGACAAATTGCCCATTTATAATAGTTGGGATTTTCATAGGAGGAAACCCAATTTCGAATCACACTTCGTGTCGCCTCAACATCAGGATGGGGATCCCAAGTGACATAGGTCAGATTCTCAGCAGTCGAAGCCCAATTTTGAAACATGGCTTCTGCATCACTCTCCACAAATCTTCTCAAGATCAAACGGTCTGTCTGTAACATTTGCGTACCGATTGCTTTCATAATGTTACCTCGCTTTCTGTTTTGAGATTTGGAAATCAAGCTCTAGTGAAGGTTATTCTAGCTTTCTATTTTCAAGGAAACAGGAGGAAATCGCCCAGACCTAACCTCGTTTTCGTATTTCTAGACTCGGGCTGAAAAAGTAGCCCGGATCTGCCTCGTTTTCGTGTTTCTTGACTCGGGGTGAAAACCTCCACTGGAGGTCATTCTTGCTTTTTAATCTCAAGGCAAGAAGCTAAAAAGGTCCACCCGGACCTTTTTACTCCCAAAAATCATCAAAGACGGTGATGGGTAGGTGGCGTTTGTGTTGGCCTTTATGCCACCAGTTTTCGATAATTTCTTGAGCTTCTGTGCTGATGGTTTTCCCTTCAAGGTAGTCGTCAATCTCCGCATAGGTGACTCCGAGGGCAACTTCGTCAGCCAAGCCTGGTTTTTCTTCCTCTAAATCTGCTATTGGTATTTTTTCATAGAGGGCTGGATCTGCTCCAAGTTCGACCAAGAGTTGTTTGCCTTGGCGTTTATTGAGGCGGTAAAGAGGGAGAATATCCGCACCACCGTCACCAAACTTGGTAAAGAAAGCTGTGATATTTTCAGCAGCATGGTCTGTCCCTATCACCGCTCCACTATAAGCACCAGCAAGCGTATATTGAGCGATCATACGACTTCTCGCCTTGATATTTCCTTTGTTAAAATCCGTCATTGGACTGCCTGTTGCTTCTACCGCTAATGCCATAGCATCAACAGACTCTTTAATATTCACCACTAAACTGACGTCTGGTTGGATAAAGGCCAGGGCTTTTTGGGCGTCCTCTTCATCAGCTTGAATGCCATAAGGCAGACGAACAGCGATAAATTTATAGTGTTCATCACCTGTTTCAGCTCGCATTTCTTCCATGGCTAATTGCGCCAAGCGCCCTGCTAAAGTTGAGTCTTGACCTCCAGAAATTCCCAACACAAAGCTTTTAAGGAAGGGATGTTTTTTTAAGTATTTCTTTAAAAAATTGACAGAGCGACGAATTTCTTCCTGAGGATCGATCACCGGTTTGACACCCAGTTGCTGGATAATGGTTTCTTGCAAACTCATTCTTCTTCTCCTTCGCCAAGGGCTTCTTTCCGCATCTTGTCAATCAAGTCCATCTTGTCTTGCCATACGTCATGCGCCAAGTCTACTGGATAATGCTGAGGATTGAGTACCCGCTTGTACTCGTCCCAGAGCTTGTCAAATTCCTTGCGAGCATAGGCCTGAATCTCAGTCAAACTAGGCAAATTGTAGACTAATTTTCCTTCTTTGAAGATATCCACCAAGAGAGGAACGGCGTCAAACTGACGAACTGTCTTCTTGATATAGGTATAGGTCGGATGGAACATCTTGATTTCTGTCATGCTGGCTACATCTACGCCATCATAGGTAATGTAGTCACCTTCTGACTTGCCTTTTTCACGACTGGTAATGCGCCAAACTTGTTTCTTACCTGGCGTAGAAACTTTTTCTGCATTACTTGAAAGCTTGATAGTATTGTGCATAATTCCATCTTCACCCTCAATAGCAACAATCTTATAAACCGCTCCAAGAGCTGGCTGGTCATAGGCTGTAATCAGCTTGGTACCCACACCCCAGACATCAATCTTGGCTCTTTGCATCTTGAGATTGAGAATGGTATTTTCATCAAGGTCATTTGAGGCATAGATCTTAGCAGCTGGGAAACCAGCCTCATCCAGTTGTTGACGGACTTTCTTGGAAATATAGGCAATATCTCCAGAGTCAATCCGAACACCCATAAAATTAATCTGATCACCTAGTTCACGCGCAACCTGGATGGCAGCAGGCACACCGATGCGAAGAGTGTCATAAGTATCGACAAGAAAGACACAATTTTTGTGAGTCGCCGCATAAGCCTTGAAGGCCTGATAGTCATTTCCATAAACCTGTACCAAGGCATGGGCATGGGTTCCTAGAACAGGAATGTCAAAAAGCTTCCCTGCCCGCACATTACTAGTGCCATTGGCTCCACCGATCACGGCTGCGCGTGTTCCCCAGATAGCTGCATCCATTTCTTGTGCACGGCGTGTCCCAAATTCCATTAATGGTTCATCTTCAATGACAGACCGAATGCGAGCTGCCTTAGTCGCCACCAAGGTCTGGTAGTTGACGATGTTCAAAAGAGCCGTTTCGACCAATTGACATTGGGCTAGAGGTCCTTCCACCTGCACAATCGGCTCATTAGCAAAGACCAAGTCCCCTTCCTGAGCAGAACGAACCGTCAATTCCAACTTGAGATTACGCAGGTACTCCAAAAACTCTCCGTGATAACCAAGTGACTCCAAGTAGTCAATATCGCTATCTGAAAAGCGCAAGTCTTCAAGATAATTCACAATCCTTTCCAAACCTGCAAAAACAGCATAGCCATTGTTAAACGGTTGCTGGCGGAAATAAACTTCAAAAACCGCCTTCTTATTGTGAATTCTTTGGTCAAAGTAAACTTGCATCATGTTGATCTGATACAAGTCTGTGTGCAATGTCAAACTATCATCTGGATACATCTGTTTTCCTTCTTCCTTCTTTA
>ERZ773099.1050-NODE-1050-length-21045-cov-28.070033_pt1 | contig 21045 bp, 16 predicted proteins | sample MGYA00511120_ERZ773099 | MGnify/ENA primary metagenome ERZ773099 (study PRJEB29015, sample SAMEA2738012) | human oral metagenome | biome: human oral; feature: human-associated habitat; material: dental | place: China | collected 2104 ...
TTCGTCTGCTTTCTCTGCTTTCATCGCCCGAAACCTCGATTGACGAGATCCTGCTTACGGGGGCACATGCAGCGATTGTGCAGCGTGACGACGGTACGTGGAACTACAGCGATCTCGGCGCACAGGATGGCGAGCCGAGTACGTTTGAGGGACGCATCCGCATGGAGGATGCGACGGCGGATGTTGCCGCAGGCGGACGTACGTACGAGCTGACCGGCATTGCGGGAACGGTGGAGATTGACCGCAGCGATGTTTCCTACGATCTGGCGGGTGCGCTCGCCGGCGTTTCCCTGCGTGTGCGCGGCGACTATGTCGGAGGGACACACGATCTTCGGTTGAACTCGTATGATGCGGATGTGACCCCGCTGTTGGACTTCCTCCCTGCGGGGACATTGTCCGAGGATGTTCATATTCACGATGTGCGTGCAGATCATATCGGGCTCCATCTGCGCCGCGTGGACGGCGTGCTCACCTTGGATGGGCGCGTGGATGGTGCGCGTGCTGCGGCAGAGATCTACGGCACGGAGACCGAGCTGCGGAGTGCGGCGCTCACGTTCAGCGAGCGTGAGCTTTTTCTCGCGGCGACCGTCGCGGCAGCGGGGCAGACAGCGCGTGTTGATGGGACGATTCGTCTTGATACGGATGAACCCTATCTCGATCTCATGCTGCGGGCAAATGACGTTGCCGTTGATCAGCTTTTCGCGGGAAGTCCCTATGTGGGGACAGCAACGGCGGATATGCACGTTACGGGGACGCTCGCTGTCCCCATGGCGGAAGGGAAGCTGCGCACGGCGGGTGGGACGGTCAATGGCATTTTCGTGGCAAATGCGGCGGCGGATGTCGCCTATGCCGACGGCGCGCTCTCGTTTCAGAATTTGACGGCGCAGGTCTTTGGCGGAACGGTCTCGGGTGCGGGTGTTTTTGCTGCAGGAAACAAATCCTATACGGCGCATCTGACGGCGGATGGTATTGCGCTTGCGGAGCTGCGTGCGGCAGGGATTCCCGTGCCGGAGGATGTAAGCGGCAGGCTGCACGCCGATCTCGGCGTCGACGGTCAGGGGACAGATGCCTCCACGCTCTCGGTCTACGGCAGCGCGGAGGTCTTGGACGGCAGTTACCGTGCGATTCCTGTGGAACGGGCAAGCGCGTCCTTTCTGCTGCATGGAAAGGATCTGACGATTGATTTTCTCAGTCTGAACCTTGCGAATGATACCGATCTCGGCGTTGAGGGGACGATCACGGACGGTTCTGCACTCGACCTGCGTGTCTATGGCGGTCATGTGGATCTCTCGCTGCTGAATGCGCTGGATGATCGTCTGAGCTTTTCGGGGCTGTCGGATTTCAGCGGTGAAGTGCATGGCGACATCCATGATCCTCATGTGGATATACGGGTTTCGGCAACGAACGGCGACCTCATGTATCAGCCGTTTGACAGCCTTCTCTTTCGCGCGGACGGCTCGCTCTCCGGGGTCGGGATCTATGACTTCTCGATGGAGCGCGGCGGACGCGAGGTCTGGCTCGTAAACGGCACGATTGGCTTTACGGGCGAACGCCGTATTGATTTGCAGATCGATACGATGGGGGCACGCATGGAGGATGTGGCGGCGCTCGTCGCACCCGATCAGCCGATTACGGGCAATATCGACAATATCATCAAGTTCACAGGGACGCTCGACAATCCGCACGCCGTGGGCTATGTCCACTTTTATCGCGGCAGCTACGCGGGGGCGGTGCTTTCGGGCATGGACGGCGACTACTTCCTCGATGACGGGGTCATTCGCGTGCAGGTGTTCCACATCTATTCACCGATGGTGGATATGGTGCTGAACGGTACGATCAGTGCACAGGGGCTTCTCAACTTCGATGCCGAGGTGCGCGATCTCGATATGAAGCGCTTTGAGCACAAGCTGCCCTACGAGGTCTCCGGGCACGGCGTCTTTAACGGCAAGGTGGGCGGCACGATCTCCCGTCCGATCTTCCGCGGACAGCTGAAGGCGGATACGATCACGATGAATGGTGTGGAGCTGCGGGAGATTCGCAGTTTCGCGCACTATGAAAACGGGATCGTCGATCTGGAGGATACGGGCTTCCGCCAGGGGACGGACGGCTCTGTGACGGCGCGTCTGCGTTACGATATGGAGACGCGGGCGCTGGGCGGCGCATTGGATATTGAAAAGATGGATGTGACGGCGCTGCTGGCACTCGCAAATCAGCGGGAGCAGAGGCTCACGGGGACGATTACGAGTGAGGTTCACCTCGGCGGCACGCCGGACAATCCGTCCATCGCTCTGACGGGGACGCTTGCAGACGGTACCCTTGCTACCTATCCGGTGAACAATGTGAAGCTCGATGTCGCGCTTGCGGATCGTGTGCTGACCATACGGCAGATTGCGGGTGCGCAGGGGACGGGTGGATTCTCTGTGGTCGGAACGGTAGATTTCGACGGTATGACAAATGTGGATATCGCAGCGTCGGATATTGCGCTTGGGCTCTTTACAAAGTTTGCCGGGGTGGAAGAGCCGGTGGCGGGTACGGCGACACTGACGGCGCATATCGGCGGCTACACGCAGAATCCGGAGGCGGATGTGCACCTCATGGCGAAGGATGGCGGTATGCGCGGCAATTCGTTCGATGAGCTGCTCGGGGAGGCGCGGCTGCGCAATTCGATCATTGATCTGCAGCAGCTTGTCGTGACGAAGTACATCGACGGTGTCCGCTACATGGCAAGTGCGCACGGGACACTGCCCCTGCGTGCACTTACCGCCGCGCGTGATGAGAAGCTGTCTGCGTATGAACAGCTTGATTTGACGGTCGTGCTCGACAATGCCGATCTCTCTCTTCTGCCGGTCTTTTCCAAGCATGTGGAGTGGGCACTCGGGCACACGGAGGGCACACTGAAGCTGCACGGAACGCTCGCCGCACCGCGTCTGGACGGGATGGTGCGCGTGGCGGACGGCGCACTGAAGATCAAATATCTTGAGAATCCTATCACGGATATGCAGCTCCAGGTCGATGCCCTCGGTGATGCCATTGTCCTGCGTACGTGTACGGGGCGCATGGGCGACGGTACATACACGATGACGGGGCGCATGGAGCTGAGCGGCACCGAGCTGACAAAGTATGATGTTACGCTCGTGATGAATGCGCTTGCCATTAAAGCGTCCTTCTTTGAGGGGCCTTTGAATGGCTCGCTGCATCTAACGGAGGGCGAATACTGGGGGGAGAAGCTGCCTAAAATTGTAGGGAACATCGACTTGGATCGTGCGCTTATCTCCATCCCGTCGATTCCCGACACGAATGATGAGCTGCCGCACATCATTCTGGACGTCGATCTGAATGTGGATCGCCACGTACATTTTTTCAGCCCCAACCTCTATGACATCCATCCGTCCGGTCATGTGCATTTTGGCGGCACGACGCACCATCCGCACACATCGGGCTTCATCGGTGTGCGGCGCGGGGACTCGGTCAGCTATCTCCGAACGGTATTCAAGATCCGTGAGGGGACGGCGACGTTCAACCAGCCGGAGTCGTTCCTGCCGGAGATTGCGTTCTATGCGGAGGCACGTCTCACGAATACGCGCGTCTTCCTCTCGGCGCATGGACCGCTCGATCACATGGACTTCCGACTGGGTTCCAGTCCGGAGATGTCGGAGGAGGAGATCATCCGCATGCTCACGCTGCGCAATACCTATCGAAACGGGGAAGGGGGCATCACGGCGGCAGACATTCTCTCGATTGGGCTGCAGATGAGCATTCTCTCCGAGGTCGAGGACTCCGTGAAGAATTTCCTGCATCTCGATGTGCTGCGGCTCTCAAGCGGCAGTGGGGCGCTCTTTGAAACGAAAAACGATGAGTCGATCAAAAAAAATGAGAACGAATACAACGTTGAGGTGGGCAAGTACTTCGGTGACCGCGTCCTAGTGCGCTATGTGCAGGGGCTGGGCGCAGCATCAGACAAGCATCGCTTCGGCGTGCAGTATGACTTCAGCGACAAGTTCGGCATCTCGTATGACCGTGAAGGAGCGGATCAGCTGTTCAGCGTGGAGGCACGAATCAGGTTCTGAGGAAGCACTGATAAGGACGAAAAAATCTACGCCAATCTGAGGGTCTATTTTATCAGCGATTCCCTAAAGGAGGTGTGCCCGTGTTCTCGGACTATGTAAAAAAACTCTCTGCCGTGCAGAAGCTCACGCCCACAGAGGAGCGGGAACTCTGGCGTGCCTACAAGGAGCACGGCGATGAGGCTGCGCGACAGGAGATCATCGAGCGGTATCAGCCGCTCGTCTTCCGGGAGGTGATGCCGTATCGGTCGCTGTCTGCCGTGATGGATGCGGTGCAGGAGGGGACCATCGGTCTGATCGAGGCAGTGGAGCACTACGATCCCGCGCGCGGCACAGCATTCAGCCTTTATGCCGTGCACCGTGTACGTGGGCGCATTCTGGATTTTCTGCGGCGTGAGGGACGCGTTGATCTCCCCTGTCTTGAGGCGGATACGGAGATGCACGAGACAGGGAAGGAGCTCCTTGTCGATGGGTGTCCTTCCGTGGCGGAGATTGCGGAGCATCACGCGTTGGTTCATGTGTTGGGGGCTGCAATGGAGCGTCTGCCCGCACGGGAGCGGCTCGTGCTTGAGGGCGTGACGATCGGCGGTGCGCGGGCACAGACGATGGCGGAAACGCTTGGCGTAACACCGGCACATATCTATCGGCTGCAGCAGAACGGCATCCGGCGCATTCGCGGTATGCTCGCGCGCTTCATGCAGCATTGGTAATTTTTATAAGACCTCATTTTAATTTTGGGTTCTTGAATCTATCTGGTGGACTGTAGTATAATCCCTTGAGAGGAGGCACGGCGATGGATGTCGACCGCAGGGAGCGCGCAAAAGCCATTCGTGCGGCGCGCGAATGGCTCGCGGGTGCGGAACACGCACTTGCAGGCGAGGATGATCTCGCGGGAGATCTGAAGCTCATGCTTGCACGCGCGGAGCTTGCGCGCGCTGCGACCGACCGCCGCGTACGCCTGAGGCGATGGGTGGGGCGCCTTCTGCCGCTGCTCGCCGCGGCGGCAGGAGCGTTCTGGCTCCTCCGAGGTTCTCCGCCTGCGGAGGACGTTTCGTCGGGTTCGTCTATGGCGCAGGAGACGGAGCAGCGCATGGCAGCGCCTCTCCCTGCGGAAGCGGGACGAACCGAATATGTGGAGACGCTGCCGTCAGAGGGCGCATCTCCGCAGGGACAGCCCGCACGGGCAGCGCACGAGACGATGACCGCTGCTGCGCCCGCTTCGCCGCAGAATGCGGAGCAAGTGACGGAGGCGGCTGCCCCCCCGCAGCTCCCCAGTGCTGATATGCAGCGTCTCATGCAGGTCGGCGGCAAGATTTTACGGGAATAGGAAGCACATCCGTCCTCTGTGGCGGAGGTTCGTGCATATCTAGGAGGTTTCGCCTTTGAACAGCAAGAAATATCAGAGTCTCATACGCGCCGTTGTCCTGGGCGTGGGGGTGTCTACCCTCGCCCTGCCGCACGGTTATGCCGCAGAGAAGAACACTGCCGCAGAAACGACATCTGCCAATGCGGTGACGGGCGCTCCCGTGCTGAGTGACGCCGCAGTATCTGCCACGCAAAGTCTGGCAGATGCGCCGGTTGTAAATGCGCCGGCACTGACATCAACGGAGGTTCCCGCGACCTCGGATGAGCGTGCCGCCGCGTGGGCAGCGAAGCGTCCCGCTGAGACGGAGATCTCCAATTACCTTGCGGCGCAGGTCGGCAAGACGATTGTGGAGATCAATTTCAGCGGTGCGACGAAGGCGACCGAGCCGACGGCACGCGCGGCACTCGCGATGCACGTGGGCGATGCCGTGTCGGAGGAGGGGCTGGTGAAGGATCGCGATGCGATCTATGCAACGGGCTATTTCTACGATCTCTATCCGACGTTCGAGCAGGTGCCCGAGGGCGTTGTTCTGACCTATAACGTGCTCGAAAACCCGGAGCTGAAGGAAGTGAAGATCGAGGGAAATACGGTCGAGCCGACGGAGGCTCTGATGTCGCTCGTCACGGTGAAGAACGGCGAGCTGCTCAACTCCCGCGTTCTGCAGGAGAATGTGCAGGCGATTCAGGAGAAGTACCGTGCGGACGGCTATATCCTCGCAAAGATCACGGACCTCAACATTGCACAGGACGGTACGCTCACGATCAAAATCAGTGAGGGCACACTTGAGGGCTATAAGGTCAAGGGCAATAAGAAGACGAAGGAGCGCGTCATCCTGCGTGAGATGCGCCAAAAACCGGGTGAGCCGTTCAATGCGAATCAGGCACGCCGCAGTATGCAGCGCGTTTACAACCTCGGCTTCTTCGAGGATGTCAATGTCAAGATGAACCCCGGCGTGGAGCCAAATGCCGTTATCATGGAACTCGATGTCAAGGAGAAGCGCACGGGTTCGTTCGGCATCGGCGCGGGCTACTCCAGCTCGGACGGCATGGTCGGTATGGTGAGTGTCAGCGATACGAACTTCTGCGGCATCGGTGACACGATCAGCCTCAGCTATGAAATGAGCGGTGATGATACGGATGCACGCGGCTATACGTTCATGTACCGCCGTCCGTGGCTCGACAAGAAGGAGACGGCGGGCACGCTGCGCGTTTACAACCGCACGTATGAATACGATGATTACGATGAGAACGGCAACCACAAGGAGTCGTTCATGCGCAAATACTCCGGCGGTGAGTTCACCCTGAGCCGCCCCATGAGTGAGTATTCGACGAACTTTGTCACGCTGCGCAGCCGTCAGGATAAATATGTCAAGCACACGGAGACGGGCAATGCGGGCGACCGCAGCGGGAACACGTCGTGGATCAACAAAAATTTCGGTACGACGCGCAGCCTTACGCTTGAGCATGTGACGGATACGCGCGACAATGTCTACGAGCCGACCACGGGGGCGCGTGCCTCCCTCTCGGCGGAGTTCGCGGGGCTTGGCGGCGACTTTAACTATCAGAAGTACATTGCGGGCGATGCCCACTATCTGAAGGCGGGGCGTTCGCAGGTTTTTGTCCTGCGCGGGCAGTATGGCATCAGTAAGGGATCGATTTCGGAGTACAGTCAGTTCCGTGTGGGCGGTCAGGATACGATCCGCGGCTACCGCGAGGATCAGTTCCGTGGGACGCGCATGGCACTCGTCTCTGCGGAGTACCGCTTCCCAATCGTGTCCAAGGTGACGGGGGCGCTCTTTACAGACTACGGCGGCGCGTGGTCGAGTGGCTTTATGCCGGAGAATCTGCACGCGAGCGTCGGTGTCGGTCTTGGTCTCAACACGCCGATCGGACCGCTGCGCCTCGACTATGGTCGTGGCTCGCAGGGCGGGCGCGTCCACTTCCGCGTCGGCGGCACGTTCTGATGCGTGCGGCGCATCTCGCTGTGTGCGCCTGCGTGTTCGTGCTTCTCTTTTTCGCAGTTTTGGGGCAGTATGCTCCCGTCTATGCCGCAGAGTCCTCCCGCGTGGAGGAGACTGCGGCTATTGTCGTAGGCGATCAAACGATCCCACCCATTGTACGGACGCGCATGGAGCGTACGGTTGCAGCGATTGCGGCGGAGCGGATGGAGGGGCGCCCCATAACGGCAGTCTCTCCGTCGGCGGAGGCGGAGATCATCGGTGCGGTCTTTGACCGCCTACTCGTCGGCTATACGGTGACGGGGGTGACGGTGCGTCCTGCACAGCGGACGGAGGTGGAGATCCACCTTGCACCGTGGGCTGATACGATTCAAAGCGTATCCGTGGAGCTGGCAGTGGAGGGGATGCCCTCCGACGTTGAGGCGCTCGTACGCGCCGATCTCGCGGATGTCGGTACGGTCTTTTCCAACGCCCTTGTTGGACTGCCCGTCGCTGCGACGGACTGGGCTGCGGGTGCGCTGAAAAAAAGTCTGACCGCCTATATGGAGGAGCATCTGCCGGAGTTTCGTGCGGACTACGATATCGATGTCGATGAGGCGGCGCGGGTGCATCTGACCGTCTATCCGCGTCTGCCCGTCGTGCGGACGGTCGATCTCTCCATGCGTTCGGACACGATTCCGAATGTCACGCTGCTCGCGCGGCGCCCTGCGATGGAGACGGCGGTGAACCGCCTCGTCGGCGTGCCCGTCGCCTTTGTTGCACGCCACCGCACTGCGTTTGAGCAGCAGCTGCAAGCGGGGGTGGACGATGCCCCCGATTTTCGTCGGCTGCATCTCACGACACGTGTGACGATCCTGCCGGCAGAGCGCATGGTGGTCATGAGCCGCACGGATACGACACGCTACCGCCTTCGCCTGACGGGCTGGCTCGATATCGGGCACGCGGCGGAGCATCGCACCGGTGAGCGGCGCGATCTGCGTATGCGGCTGCACGCGGGGCAGATGATGAGTGCGCGCGATGAACTCTATGTCGAGACGGACGCAGCCCCTGAGGATGTGCGGTTGGCGTGGCGCATGGGCTATGCGCGCGCACTTCTTCCCCGTTTGACAGGGGATCTGCGGTACGATGTGAGTGACGCGCGGTTTTCCGTTGCGGGCTGCTATGAGATACATCCGCGCTGGCTCCTGCGCTACGAGCAGTGGACGGATACAGGAGCGTGGGAGTGGGAGCTGCGGTACAAGCTCCATGATTTCCTGAGCATTGCGGGGCTTGCGGACAGAAATGACCGCTGGCTGCGTCTGATCGGACATTTTTGATGAGAGAAGGAATGGTCACGGTGAAACGGGTTTCGATTGTCGTTCCGGTCTACAACGAGGAGGACAATATCGAGCATTTTGTGCAGTCCGTCGAGGCGGTTATGGAACAGCTGCCGTATGACTATGAGCTGCTCTTTATCGACGATGGCTCCCGTGACCGCAGCCGCGCGATTCTGCGCGAACTGGGGGAGCGGGATGCACGCGTGCAGTCGATCTTTCTCGCGCGCAATTCGGGGCACCAGCTGGCACTGACCTGCGGTACGGATCATGCGAATGGTGATGCGGTTATCACGATGGACGGCGATATGCAGCACCCGCCGGAACTCCTGCCCGTGCTGCTGGCACAGTGGGAGGCGGGCTATGAGATCGTGCAGACCGTGCGCCTCACGACGGAGGGAGCCTCGCTCTTTAAGCGGCTGACCTCAAAATACTACTATCGCCTTCTCAATGCGATGACCGATGTGGAGATCCAGGAGGGCGGGTCGGACTTCCGTCTGATGGATCGCAAAGCCGTGCTCGCCCTGCGCCGTTACCGTGAACACGCACGCTTCATCCGCGGCATTGTGGGAGCGATGGGCTTTCGGAAGACGACGGTGGAGTTTGTGGCGCACGAGCGCTTTGCCGGGAAGTCCAAGTTCTCCCTGCACAAGATGATCTCCTTCGCGCTCGACGGCATCCTTGCGTATTCGGTACAGCCCCTGCGCGCTGCGTTCTACATGGGTATGCTCTCGGCACTGCTTGCCATGCTGATCTTCCTCCACGTCCTCTTTGAAACGCTCAGTGGAGAAACTGTGCCGGGCTGGTCCACCATCGTCGTATGCAGCCTGTTCTTCGGCGGCATGCAGATGATGATGCTCGGTGTCTGCGGCGAGTACATCGCGCGTATTCTGCAAGAGGTGAAAAATCGTCCGCTCTACCTGATTGCGTGCGACAACAGGCACGCAGGAGCGCGGTCAAAGGAGTGCTGTGATGAATGAGCGACTGACGAGCGGTGCGGCAATACTCTGCCTTGTCATACTGTATTTCTGGGGCAATGGATCGCTCTCTGTGACGGCACCCGTCGAGGTGAACTACGCGCAGACGGCGAAGGAGATGCTCTCAGCGGGGGACTGGCTCTCTCCGCAGATCTACGGGAACTACTGGTACGACAAGCCGATCTTCTTTTACTGGGAGCTGCTCGCGGCGTTCTCCGCGTTCGGCGTGACGGACTTCGCTGCGCGGTTCTTCCCTGCGCTCTTTGCGGCGGCGGGACTCCTCCTGACCTATGGATTTGCGCGGCGGCTCTACGATGAGCGGACGGCGTTCTGGTCGGCGATCATCCTCGGGACGGGGGTACTCTACGCCTTCCTCGCAAAGCTCATCCTCACGGATATGAGCCTCTTCGTCTTCTTCGGCGGCACGCTCGCGGCATTCTTTCTTGGGTACTATGAGCGGCAGCAAAAGTTTTTCTACATCGCATACGCCTGCGCGGGATTGGGGGTTCTCACGAAGGGACCGGTCGGCTTTCTCCTGCCGGGGCTTGTGATCCTCGTCTTTCTGTTGGCGGCACGCGACCTCTCCGCGCTCCGGCGCATCTGTCTGCCGACGGGGCTGCTCGTCTTTGCGGCGGTCTGCGCACCGTGGTACATCTATATGTATCTCGCGCATGGGGCGGATTTCATCAATACGTTCCTCGGGATTCACAACGTCCTACGCGCGACGGTGTCCGAGCACGCGAAATGGAATGTCTGGTATTTCTACATCGGGATTTACTTCATCGGGATGTTCCCGTGGAGTTTTGCGCTGCCGCTTGCGCTCTACCGTGCGTGGCGCATTCGCCCCAGCATTGACACACGCGCGCTCTTCCTGCTCGTCTGGGCGGTCGTCGTGCCCGTCTTCTTTCAGCTGATGGCGACCAAGTATCCAACGTACAGCTTCCCTGCATTCCTGCCGACGGCGATCCTTACGGCACGCCTTCTCGCACACAACCCGCGCGTGCTGAGGGGGGGGGCGATCCTCGGGATGGGGCTCTATCTCGCCGTCGTCTTTATTGCGACGAATTATTCGGAGCGTGACGGGCATTTCAGCGGGAAGCGTGCGGCGGCGATTCTCTCTGAGACGATGCGTGCGGACGATCTGCTTGTCTGCTATGGCGACTACACGGCGACCGTGCCCTACTATACGGGGCATACGATGTATGCGCTCGCGACGCGTGAGGAGATCGCGGCACGTGCGCCGAAGGAAATGAGCTGGAACAGCAAGAACGTCATGCCGTTTCTGCCCATGGATGAGCTTCCTGCGGACAGGACGGTGTATCTCGTCGTGGAGCGCCACGCATTCGACGCATTTGAGACGGAGTTTGCGGGCGCGGACTGGGAGGAGCTCGGCGAGATCCCAACGGAGGGACGGACGAAGCTGCGCCTCTATCGGCGTGCGGCGGCGACGCCGTGAAAAATCTTCTTCTGTTTTCCTTGAATGAATCCATGGAATGGTGTATGATAGAAACGTCATATTAGGAGAGTTCATAAGAAAGAGGGATTATCATGAGGAAGGTCAGTAAGATTGCCCTTGTGGCAGCAGCGTTTGCAGCGTCGTCGATGCTCATCGCGGGCTGCGGTGGCGCAAAGACGGCGGATCGGGCACCGGGACCCGGCGCATTGCAGGGGGACTATGACAAGCAGGATGTCATCACAAAGGAGAATTTTGACAGTCTGCCAACCGGGCTGAGCCTCAGTGAACTGGAGGGAATGTACGGCAAGGCGGTTCTCGTTCAGAAGACGATTGTGGACGGTGTCTACAGCTCCACCTATCGCTTCCAGGATGGACCGAAGATTGTCGAGGTAACCTTTGCGCATGAGAACTGGCTGAACCATCCGCTCAGCTGCCCCAAGATCGCAGATCTGGAGTTTACGGAGATGCCGCTCGTCGCATATCGCCCAACAAAATGATATTGAACTGCACGCCGCTCTTTGCTATAATGGAGCACACTGGCAGTTTTGATGGAAAAGGAGATTTTATTCATGATCAAATTGCAGCAGAAGCAGGTTAAGATTATCAGCATTCTCATCGCCGTCGTCTTCGTCGGTTCGGTGGTTGCGCTTGCACTTACGCAGAGCGGTTCGGGTATTGCCTCGGCGGCAACGTCCTCCGTGGGCGTGGTCGACTATCGTCAGGTTGGCAGCCAGCACCCGCAGCTTGCGGCGGCGAACGCCGAGATGCAGAAGGCATCGCAGGAGGCACAGGCAGATTTCGAGACGAAGTCCGCAAGCATGAACGATCAGGAGAAGTCGGACTACTATCAGCAGACGATGCAGCGTCTTCAGCAGAAGAACGAGGAGCTGATGGAGCCGATCGAAAAGAGCATTCAGGATGCTGTCAAGAGTGTTGCTGAGAAGAAGGGACTTTCGGTCGTGATTGAGAAGGGCGCTGTTGTGTACGGCGGACAGGATATCACGCAGGATGTCGTGAAGCAGCTGAGCAAGTAATCTGTAAAAGATGCGGATATGTACCGGGCAGAGTGCTGCTCGGTACATTTTTGTAGACAGACAAAATGAGGAGGGCAGCTTGCAAAAACTATGGCATACGAGGCGCAGGGAGATCCTTGCGGGCGGAGCGTGCCTCCTCATCCTTTTAGCCGTCTTTTTCCTCCGACCCGAGTACGAGCCGCCGGCGGAGGAAAGCGATATCGGAACGATCCGTATGGCAGAGGTGCTTGCGGCGCATCCTTCCTATGCACGGCTTACCGCACTGCGCGCCGAGGAGCGAACGCTTACGCTGCTCCTGCGCGATCTGCCCGCATTGCCTGCGGTGGATCCGCCGCAGACGGAGGAGGCACCGTTTGAGGATTCTGTCTGGCAAAAGAATGCGCAGACGGTGATCTCGGCGCGTGTTGAACTTGAGCGCGAGCAAAAGCGGCTGACGGAGGTCTACCGCAAGCAGACGGAGCCGGACTATGAGGCACGCAAGAAAGCGATTGACGACGAGTATCTGAACGCCATTCTGAACATCAACCTCAAGATTGACAATCAGCGTTCCATGCACACGCCTGCGGTCACGGCGGAGGAACTTGCGCGCGAGCGTGCCGTCTGGGAGGCGGAGCGTGACGAACTCAAAGAGGAACGTACCGAGCGCCAGATGGCTCTCTATCGCCAGTGGCAGGCGGAAATCCATGCGCGCGTTGCCGCGCAGATGGAGCCAAAGCAGGCCGCGTGGACGCAGAGCGTGCAGGAGACCGTGGATGCGCAGAAGGCGGAGGCTGAGCAGCTGAAGCGTGATGTGGAGGCGCGCAGTGCCGCGGAGATGGAACGCGCCCGTGCAGCGCAGGAGGACGCCTCTGCCGTCGCTGCACGCGTCGCTCGGCTTGCCGCCGTACGCGCAGAGGCGAACGCCCTGGAAGCGGAGATCCTGCGCGATGTGCGCAGCCGTGCGGCGAAGATTGCCATACAGCATCGGTTCGCTCTGATACTTGCCTCACCGGAGGCTGACGGGATCACGCTGCTGGGACATGCAGAACCCTTTGTCGTGCACCGCTATGCACCGATCCTAAGCAGTACGGCACGCGATGTAACGGCGGAGATGGTGCGGGAGATGCAGCGCATTGAACCCGCTGCAAGCCGATGAGGCTCTTCATGATTGAAAGGACTAATCGAGAGATGAATTATTTCAGCAAGGCGGCCGCGGCCGGCCTTCTTACCGCAAGTGTATTTGTTGCCGGCTGTGGTCAGGTGCACATCGGCACGATTGACCGCGCGCGCGTGCAGGAGGAGGCTCCTGCGATCAAGGCGGTGGTCGCCGAGGCAAATACAAAACTCATGGAGGCGCAGTCCGAGGCACAGGCGAAGTTCGAGGCAAATCCTGCGATGACCACGGAGGAGGCGCAGCAGCTTCAGATGGAGACCCAGCGCAAGATGGCGGGACTCAATCAGATGTATAGCGTTCAGCTGGAGCAGAAACTGAACGTTGCTGTGCAGGATGTTGTCAAGGAGAAGAAGTTCGACATTGTGATGGACTCCTCAAAGACCTATCCCAGCGTCATTATGGGCGGGACGGACATCACCGACGATGTGATTCAAAAACTCCAATAAAAGGGGCATGAAGCATGGAAAAGACAGTCAATGAGATTGCGTCGATCATCGGCGGTACCGTGAGCGGTGACGGGACACGCATCATCCGCGGTCTTGCTGCGCTCGATGAGGCGGGGGCAGATGATCTCGCCTTTGCCGTGCCGCCGCATATCGATGCGGCACGCACATCGGCGAAGGCAGGCGCACTCCTCCTGCCGAAGGGGACGGAGGGCTTTGCGGGAACCGTCATTTTCGTCGAGGAGCCAAAGGCAGCATTTGCCAAGCTGTTGACGAGCTTTACCCCGCCCATTGAGCACGCGGTTGGCGTGAGCGACGAGGCGTACATCGGCGCGGATGTCAGCATCGGAGAGGGCGTGACTGTCCTTCCCTTTGCCTACATTGACGATCATGCCGTGCTCGGTGCGGGCGTGACCATCTATCCCCATGTCTATGTTGGGCAGTACAGCGAGATCGGCGATCAGACCGTTCTTTACCCGAATGCGACTGTGCGCGAGCACTGCCGTATCGGCGCACGCTGCACGATCCACAGCGGCGCGGTCATTGGTGCGGACGGGTTCGGCTTTACCACCGAGGCGGGCGTGCATACGAAGGTGCCGCAGGTCGGCGGCGTCGTCATCGAGGACGATGTGGAGATCGGCGCGCACGTCGGCATCGACCGTGCGACCCTTGGGGCAACCGTCATTGGCAAGGGGACGAAGATCGACAATCTCGTTCACATCGGGCACAACTGCAATATCGGCGCCAACTGCCTCATCGTCGCGCAGACGGGCATCTCCGGCTCCACGAAGGTGGGGCATAACGTCACCTTCGGCGGACAGGTCGGGACGGTCGGTCATATCAATATCGGCGCGAACTCGGTCTACGCCGCACGTTCCGGCATCATCGGCGATATGCCCGAGGGGGTCTTCTGCGCGGGATTCCCCGTGCAGCCGCATGCGGAATGGCTGCGCGTACAGGCAGCCATTCGCCGTCTGCCCGAGATGGTGAAAAAAATAAAGTCCCTCGAAAAGGAACTTGAGGAACTGCGAGGGAAGAACTGAGATGTTCTCCTACTATGCGGTGAAAGCCCTCAGTCGCCTCATCTGCCTCCTGCCGCATGGCACCGCCATGGCACTGGGCGCAGGTCTCGCGCAGATCGCGTGGATCTTCGTCCCCGCCAAGCGCAAGAGGCTGGCACGGGAGCAGGTCATGCGCTGCCTCTCTGTCTCTGCGGCGGAGGCGGAGCGCATTGCGCGCGCGAGCAGCCTGCGCTTTGGACCCATGCTGATGGAGGTGCTGCGCTTTCCCGTCATGAAGGATTGCATGGCGGACTATGTGACGATCACGGGCGCAATGGATGAGGTGCGTGCGGCGGTCGCTGCGGGCAAGGGGGCGATCTTTGCCACCTCGCACAGCGGCAACTGGGAACTCATGGGCGGCGCATTTGCGTGCGCGGGGCTTCCCATCGTCGGCGTGGCAAAACGGCAGAGTGCAGCGGGCATGGATCGCTTCATCAACGAGTACCGCGCGCTTGTCGGTATGCACATCACCTATCAGACGGGCGTGCGCGAGATGTTCCGCATGATTGATGCGGGCTGGATCATCGGACTCATCAGTGATCAGGATCCGAGTCTGCGCGACGGTGTCATCATTGACTTTTTCGGACAACCGACAAATGCGTTCACGGGAGCAGCGGCGATTGCGCGCCGCTGTGCGGTACCGATCTTTCCCGTCTTTATTCACCGTGAGGCGGACGGGCACCATGTTCTCACCGTCGAAAAGGGAATCATGGTCGAAAAGACGGATGATCGTGCGGCAGATGTCCTGCGTGTGACGCAGATGATCAACACGCGCATCGAGGCGTGGGTGCGCAAATATCCCGAGGAGTGGTTCTGGCTGCACGACCGCTGGAAATCGCTGCGGGAGGAATGAAAAAGGGGGCTGCACTCCGAAGCTAAAACTTCGGAGCGCAGCTCCCTTTGTGTGATGAAGAAATCAGTCGTAACGCATGAGCGAGTCAAGTGTGACTGCGCCCGATGCGGGCTTTTCCGTCCCCATTCGTTCCGATCGGTCGAGGGGATTTGCAATGTCCTGTCCAAGCCCTGCACGCGCTGCAATACCGGAAAGAATGGCGCTTGCTGCGGGACGATTCTCCTCGGATTTTTCGGCAGCTGTGTTCAACGACTCCAGCGGCACAAATACGACTTCGAGGGTATCGCCCGTGCGGATGGGACTGGTAAAGTCCGCCTTGACGCCGTTCACGAGAATGGTGAAGGTGACGCGGCTCGTCGCGGGCGGCGGCGTGAAGCCGACGGCGAGCAGGGCTTCGCTGACGTTGGCACTGCCCGTGCCCTTTTGATAGGCGATCACGGCGCCGTCCTCGACCACTGTACCGGGGGACGCCTCACGTCCGTTGATCGTCAGGGTGAACCCCGCCGCGGGAATCTGGTGCTCTCTGCCCTCGTAGGTAATCGTTGCGAATGAGGCGGCAGCGGAGAGATTCAGGACGGATTCGACGGTTGGGATCGCGGTCTCCTCGTACTCGATCACATCGCCTTCATGGAGCATCGTGGAGAGCGGAGCGGGCGCATCGTTCAGCGTGATCCTCGGCTGAGTGGAGAAGCGGCGCGCTTCTCCGTTCAGCGTGTAGGAAATGCGCCGTCCCGTGGGCGGGAGGTTTGCGGCGCGCAGCACCTCGCCAAGCGTGCGCTCACGCCGCGAGATGATCACATCACCGTCACGCAGAATGGGATCGCCCTCAGGGGTGCTGTCGTTGACGAGGATGCTCGCCGTTACGACCCGTTCCTCTCCGTTGAGAGAGACTTGATAGCTGTCGATTGTACCGATAATGTCGCTGAGGCGAACCTCGGGCTGCGTGCCGTTCTCACCGGCGACAAGCTTGATGCGGCAGTCGTCGCGGATGGGGGAGTCGAGGCTCGCACTCTTGCCATCAATGGTGATCTGTGCGAGCGTGCCCATCGTACCTGGAAAACTGCGGCGCTCACCGTTCACGGTAAGCATGAGTCCCATGCCGGGGCGGCCATTGTACTTGCGCAGACTGATGCCCGCAGCGAGCAGGGCGTCGGAGACGTTCAGTTCGCGGAAGTTGAAGAGGCTGTACTCGATGTCGTTGATCCAGACAGCGAGAAAGTGCAGGGTATTGATCGAGGCAATTTTTAGAATGCCAAGCGGCGTGACGGCATCGGGGGCGTGCAGCTCCTCCGGCAGGTCTGCAACGCCGTCCACCTCGTCGGGCTGCCGTACGGCGACGCGTGCTTCGGGAATCCCCAGCGCCGCTGCTACGAGCTCGGGCATCATGGGCGTGAGCGCACCGCCGCCGACGAGCATGACCGCCTGCGGCGGCTCGCCGTTTAGCTCAAGGATCTGCTTTGCAATCGCGTTTGCAAGATTTTCCACCCCGGGCTTGATTGCGGCAATGACCTGATCGGCTGTGAGCGAAAGCTTCATGCCGAGAATGTCCGTGAATGAGACATCCTGTCCCTCCGCAGCCTTGCGCTTGATGTCCTCGGCGATGTTGAAGTCGAGGAGATACTCGCGGGAGATTGCCTCCGTGATCTCATCGCCCGCCATCGGAACCATACCGTAGGCAATGACCGATCCGCCGCGCGTAATGGCAACGTCGGAGGTGCCCGCGCCGATGTCCACGAGGACGAGGTTCAGGTGGCGCATCGTCGGCGGAATGAGCACGTTGATCCCCGCGATTGGTTCGAGGGTGAGCGCACGCATCTCAAGGTGTGTCTCACGCAGTGCCGACTGCATGGAGTCGACCACCTGACGCGGGAGAAATGTGGCGATGACCGTCGCCTGTGCGTGTCTGCCGCGCTGTCCGACGAGCGTCTTGAGCTCGTTGCCGTCGAGCATATAGCGGATCGTGCTGTAGCCGACGCAGTAGTAACGCGTCGGATCATCGACCGTATGTGAGTGGGCGAGCTTCTTCTGCGCCGCCTGTACGCCCGCAAAGTCGAGGTCGCGCTGCTGCGCCGGTGTGATCGTGCCCGTGATATCCTGCTCCGCCTCGGCAGTCATCGTGTAGAGTGCGCGTCCTGCGGCAGCCACGGCGGCACTGCTCAGTGCTCCCGTACGCTCGGTGAGGCGGCGTTTGACCTCGCGAATGATGGCGGCAACCTGCGGCACATCGTGAATCTGCCCGTCAAGCATGGCGCGCGTCTTGTGCTCCAGCCGCTCGGTGGCAAGGATATGGAGTTGCCCGTCACGCTGTTCGGCGACGATGCCGATGACACTGCGCGTGCCGATGTCGAGCGCAAAGACCAGTTCCGTGGGGCGCTCACGCCGCACCGTGGCATGGGCTGCGGCGGCCTCTCCCTTCTTTGGGCGACCGCGCCTTTTGGTCGCGCCATCTTCCGGCTCTTCCTGTATGCGTTTTTTGGGACGACCACGCCTTTTAGCAGACGCGTCTGTATTCATCTCTTCGTTCGTTTTATCCAGATCCGGCATTTCGATCTCCCTCGATCTTGTGTCAACTAAAGTATAATAAAGTATAATATTATATTATTTCGTTTCTTTTCAAGAAAATCCTGCCGCCGCGGCGCTATGAACTGCACACAAAAAAGGTCAGAACAAAGCCGCCGCGCGGGCAGTTTCACTCTGACCACAAGAGAGGGGTCTGAAATGCCGTATGACTTATATGTCTATACCTGCGTAAAGCAGGTGGGTACCCTAAGTCCGGCTGCCGCGTTCACCGAGGTGCATCGCTTTCACCGGAATCAATTCGGATTCCCTAAAAGATCTGTAGGTTAGACATTGCTAAGGCATACGCACACCTAAGGCTCACCTTCTTGTCCATTATGATATCATAAAAAAAAATACACCGCAAGACTTGACAAACAATGGAAACGAAATTTGTTCAAACGATTGGAGGAAGTACGAATACATTCAGCAACCCCTCTTGAAATCTGTCTTTTCGGAAAACTTCATCAGAAATATAGGAAGCCTCTTTTCCTCTGGAAAAAGCCGTGCTATAATATCCATGAGAATACGGAATTATTCAATTACATGGAAAGTTGGTGCGATGAGATGGCAAATGTTCGGGATGCGGTGAATGCGGTCATCACCGCAATCATGGCACAGAAGGACTACCTTACAGCGGTGGACGCAAAGACCGGAGATGGGGATCACGGTCTGAACATGGCGCGTGGGTTTACGGCGGCAGAGGAACGCCTCGCCGAGCTGCCTGCGGACGCGCCCGTCGGGGAAGTGCTCCACCACATTGGACGCGCATTCATCGAGAATGTCGGCGGTGCGGCAGGTCCTCTCTACGGGATCGCCTTTGTGCGTGCGGGCGAGGCGGTCAATGACAAGACACGGCTCGATGTATACAGCTTCGAGAAACTCTTCACGGCGGGGATCGACGCGATTCAGCGGCGCGGACGTGCCGTGCGCGGCGATAAGACGATGTTGGATACCCTCATTCCGATTCGCGATGCGTTCCGTGCAGAGAATGCGGACGGCAAGAGCCTGCGCGAATGCCTTGAGGATGCACTGAATGCGGGGCGTGCGGGCGCAGAGTACACAAAGACGATTGCAGCGCGGCGGGGGAGAGCGGCGCTCATTGGAGCGCGCAGCATCGGCATCGAGGATCCGGGCGCGATGAGCTCGCTCATCATGTTCCGCGCACTCTGCAGCTATCTGCGCGGCTGAGACAACTTGGAGTTTGGGGGAAACAACGTGACAACTACGGAGATTCGCACACGTTTTGCACCGAGTCCGACGGGCTATATGCACATCGGCAACCTGCGCACGGCACTCTATGCCTATCTGTTTGCGCGTGCCAATGATGGGACGTTCATCCTGCGGATTGAGGATACCGACCGCAATCGCTACGTCGCGGATGCGGTGGACTTTATCCGCCGTACGCTCGATGCGGCGGGCATTGTGCCGGACGAGGGACCGGATGATATTGGCGGCGACTATGGACCATACGTCCAAAGCGAGCGTATGGATATCTATAAGAAATACGCAGAGCAGCTTGTTGCGAGCGGGCACGCCTATCGCTGCTTCTGCAGCCATACGGAGGAGCCGGAGGCGGACGCGGAGAAGTCGTTCGGCGGCTACCCGCGCACGTGCCGTGAGCTTGGCGCCGCTGAGGTGGAGGAACATCTTGCGCGCGGCGAGGCGTATGTCATCCGTCAGAAGATGCCGCTTGTCGGCGAGACGACGTTCTACGATGTTCTTCATGGAAATGTCACGATCCCGAATACGGAGCTTGAGGATCAGGTTCTTTTGAAGCGCGACGGCATGCCGACGTATAACTTTGCAAATGTCGTTGACGATCACCTCATGAAGGTATCCCACATCATCCGAGGGACGGAGTTCATCACATCGACACCGAAGCACGTCCTTCTCTATGAGGCGTTCGGCTGGGAGGCACCTGTATTCGTCCATCTCGCTCCTGTCATGGGACGCGACGACGCGACAGGCAAAACGAGCAAACTCTCCAAGCGGCACGGGGCAACGAGCTTTGACGATCTCGTGAAGATGGGCTATCCCGCCGAGGCGATTGTCAACTATGTGGCACTCCTCGGCTGGAACCCGAAGACGACGAATCAGGAAATATTCTCGATGGACGAGCTGATCGAATCGTTCTCGCTTGAGGGGCTCTCGAAGTCGCCCGCCGTTTTCGACTACGACAAGCTCGGCTGGATGTGCGGGGAGTATTTCAAGGCGATGTCGGATGCGGATTTTGCTGCCGCCGCACGCCCCTATGCGGGGGAACTGCCCGCACACATCGAGGAGCAGTGGGCGACGATTGCGCGCCTCCTGCGCACGCGCGTCACCAAACTTTCCGATGTGCGGCCGGCGATTGCATTTCTCATTGAGCCGCCGCCATTTGACGCCGCGCTTTATGAGAATAAGCGCAACAAGGTCACGCCGGAGGCGGCAAAGCAGCTTCTGCCCGAACTCATCACGATCCTCGCGGCACTGCCCGCAGAGCGCTGGGAGAACGATCTTCTCTATGCGCTGCTCGAAGAGTGCATTGAGCGCGAAGGGTGGAAGAAGGGCACCGTCATGTGGATCCTGCGCATCGCTGCGGCGGGTCAGGCAGTGACGCCGGGCGGTGCGACGGAGATCCTTGCCATCCTTGGCAGGGAGGCGGGACTCGCGCGTCTTAAGGAAGCGCTTGCACAGCTATCGGCATAGGAATGCCCTGCAAAAAAATGCTTGCGTTTTTTTGAATTCCATGATATAGTATCTCCTGTTGACATAGTGGCGCCTTCGTCAAGTGGTTAAGACACCGCCCTCTCACGGCGGGTTCATGGGT
>ERZ773099.1053-NODE-1053-length-21005-cov-14.126826_pt1 | contig 21005 bp, 23 predicted proteins | sample MGYA00511120_ERZ773099 | MGnify/ENA primary metagenome ERZ773099 (study PRJEB29015, sample SAMEA2738012) | human oral metagenome | biome: human oral; feature: human-associated habitat; material: dental | place: China | collected 2104 ...
CAAGCGACAAGGCAAACTACGACGCTGTCCCATCACCAGTGATCCCAGGTTACACTGTAGATATTGCGACAGTTCCATCAGAAGTAGTTACCCAAGAAAACATTGTCAAAGATGTTCATTATACTGCTCAGAATACACCTCAAAACCAAAAGGTTACTTATACAGTTGTAGATGAGACAACAGGTCAGACTCTGGAAAACCAAGTTGAATTGACAACAGGTGAGTCAGGTACGGTTCTTCCAGCTGCTGCGAAAACGAAATACGACACTGTGATTGCAAGTTATCTGGCACAGGGTTACGAAGTGGCTGCTAAGGATGAATTGCCAGCTCAGTTTGATACCGACAGCAGCGTAGACCAAAACGTAGTGATTCGCTTGAAACACAAAACGGTTTCAGTTGAAGAAACCAAACAAGTAAGCATGACTGTTCGCTACCATGGTGCGGGCGGTCAAACCCCAGCAGACAAGGTGCAAACAGCGACTTGGACACGTACAGTAACGACAGACAAGGTAACTGGCTCTGTTGTGAATACGACGGATTGGACAAGCGACAAGGCAAACTACGACGCTGTCCCATCACCAGTGATCCCAGGTTACACAGTGGATATTGCGACTGTTCCATCAGAAGTGGTTACCCAAGAAAATATTGTCAAAGATGTTCATTATACTGCAGTGCCAGCAAGTCCAGAGGTTCCTAATACTCCGGATACTCCAGTTAAGCCAGAACCACCAGTAACTCCATCAACTCCAGTCAAACCAACTCCTCCAATGACACCGCTCACCTCAGGACATCCAGCTTCACCAGCTACGTCAGCATCAGTTCTTCCGCGAACAGGTGAATCTCAAGTTGGTTCAAGCCTTGCGACGCTGACAGGTCTAGGCTTGCTTCTATCAGTTCTTGGTTTGGTAGGACGTCAGAAAAAAGAGGACGAATAACTTTTTATAATTTATAAAAAGTTAAGTCATTCATTGAAGAGATACTATAAATAGTTTAAAGATGAATGATTTAGTGGAAAAATAAGCCCTGCAGGCAACCTCAGTTGGTTGACTTGTGGGGCTTTTCCCTTGTTTTGAAGAAGGAGACTTAGGCAAAGAAATACAAAGTCTTGTTGCCAAAACAGAAAAGAGGCGGTATCATTTAGTGATGCCGCCTCTTTTTTATTTTAAATCTTGCACTAAGATTTACCATTCGGTGTTTTTTACTGAAAAGGCCTCCGTTAAAAGACCGAGAATAGCTGGAACTGCCGTGATAAGTGTTAGTGAAATCCATTCTGCTGTAATAAGCCGTTCACCAAACACGACAAATGGAATGAACCAGTTAAAAAAATCCCTTTCATCATTTTGATATTCAGATGTTAAAATTTTAGTCGCATCAAATTACTATTAGTATCGGTGTTTATGAACCAGTTTGATGAGTACAGTTTCTTTATCCTCGCTCATTCTAGCTGAATACCCATTTCATATTGAAAGTAACATTAAATAAAGTAAAAGTCAATCAAGAGATTATTGTTTAAGAGAATATAAAAAACTGTTGCTATTTCATTTCTGAGGTGAAAGCCTGTCCCGCAACCATCTCCAAACCGTTTATATAAGATGTTTTGAGTTTACTATGGCCCCCATTCTCTTCGAATCTATTTCTGAGAGCAAGGAGGACAGTAGAAAAAATAGCTTTAAAATGGTACAATAAATTGATTTATAAAAACTTACTTTACTTTCAATCTATTGAAAGCACAATGATACAGGAGGAATATGTTATGGGCTGGTTTAGAAAAAAGAAAGAGTGGGACACACAAAAGTCTGACGCGAATAAAAGCAGATTAAGAGAATTATTTAATGGAGTTATGGAAGATGGAGACTCCTATAATATTGTTTATGGATATGGGTTGAATATAAAAAATAGTGATTATATTCTGTCCCGCAAAACCACCTACACCTATACCAGTTTGATTATCGGTTATCGTGAATCGGATATGAGTATAGCCCTGATTCAAACAACTCCGGAGCTTGAAGGTTGTAGTGAAGCTGAGATCTTTAGAAAAGATAATATTAAAAAAGCAAAAATTGCTACAGGTATGTATACGATTTATCACCAAGGTGGATTGATGGCAGGTTACACTCAGTTTGCAACATTAGCGGAAAATGATGAAAAATTCCTTGCTTATGTCTATCAGCCAGAAGAACATGATACCTTCGCTGCCTTCTTTAAGAAATTTTCGGGCAAGTAAGCTATGAATTGGATAATGTATTTTTTAATCTTTTTAGTCATTTGTATTGTATGGTTTGTTATGATACGCATTTGGGTAAGTGGAATAGATTTGATTATCTCGACTTTCAAGAAAATATGTGGATTTAATAAGAATGACAGCGTAGAGAACTGGCATACTTTGGAAGATATTAGAGACAAGAACAAAAAAGATTAACTAAACAAAGACAATTTATTTTATAAGATTTCAAAAAACAGTAAATCAAAAAAGGCTTGCTGTTTTTGTTTACTCAAAATGAAAAGGAAAGGACAAGAAAAATAAAAATATAGAAAAAGTTAATGGCAGGGCAGGTGAAGAAATGAAAGAGTTATCAAACAAAAAGCCTGCCACAAATTTGTGACAGGATATGAGGGTTACAAGTAGTTGGTATAGACAGTGAGGTATTTGATGACTAAAGCAATCTCTGCGTAGTAGAAGAGAAGCATAACTGCAGCATTGACTAGTACTGCTAAGAGAAACTTGTAAAATGAATCAACAGTAGAGTCACCACCTGTTTGAGAGAGGGTGTAAAGAATTCCTACTAAAAAAATCAGAAGATTGATAGCAAATAGGAAGCATGCAAAATAGAGGCTACCAAAGAAGGCAAAGAAGCTAGTGATTGTGGTTAGGATAATATTGATTGCGAATAGTCCGCTGTAACAGTGGAATGTCTTTTGCATGGTAAAGCGATTATCTTGGTAAATGAAACGCTTGACAATAAAGGTACCCAATATGATAGAAAAAAGGAATAGGGCTGACGCAGTTAGAATTGAAATGAAGGCAAAAAAGTCCAAAGGATAGTCCATGTAGCGATCCATATAGTAGTTACTAGGTGCTTGCTCCAAGTTGGATAAGGGATAGACCATCGTCTGCTTAAAATGAGATATTAAGAAAAAGATCGTTATTGTGTAGAAGCTAGTGAGTATAGCAAAAGCTCGATAAGGATTTTTTCTATCTGTATATTCTCTAGTTGTTGGTCGCTTGATTGCAAGAACTAGCCAGATCCAAAACTCTGTCATCCATTTCGTTAGTTTGTATATCTTGCTAGGAGAAGAGTCCATGCTAGCTTGATCGGGGATAAACTGGGACTTGTTTTCTGTTGGCTGGACTTGCTCTTCCTCGGTGTTTTCACTTACTTGGGATATAGGTGTTAGCTCTGATATTTCGGATTTTTCATCTGAAACAATAGATTTATCCGATATGGCATCAGGAGTTTCTACATTATTTTCAAAACCCTCTATCTCTGAGACGGGCGTTTTTTCTGTATTGTCAGTAATTTCCTTTTTTTTCGGATCTACGCTTTCGAACCATTCTTGCGTCATGATGTCACCCTCCTTTTTATAATGTTCAATCTCTATTTTTAGAGTAGCAAATGTAGGCAATCTTGTCAACGGTTCCTAGAAGGAACTGGCACGTCCTCATCTTCTGGGAGAGAGATATCCCCGTCAGCCCTAGCAATGAGTTGATCTTTCACATCTGTTTTTGCAGTTTTGTAAGAACTGGCTAATCGTTCATATTGGTTGTCGTCTTCTTCTTTGATAGGGCGCTGTTCTTTTCTTACAAATTGGATAATGGAACCGTGTTTAGTTGAGAGGTCGAAGTTGATTCGTTGACGCTCTTCTTTGGTGAGCATAAAATGTATGCTTGATTGGGCCTCAAACTCTACTTTACCATGTACTTGGATACCTTCCGCATGGATATGGTAGGAGGTTGATGTGACCTGGCTATCTGTAAACTCTGTGTCAAAGATATTGATAATGTCAGCTGTGGTGATGCTGCTGTTCTTGATGTGACTATCTTTAATTCTTAAGAGATAGCCATTTGATTGGATGGTGGCATTCTCAAGGTTAGCCCTATAGATGTTTGTTTGGCCACGATTGGCTGAGATAGTGATGGATTTCAGACTTCTTCCCTTAGGTAGATAAAGGAACACTTCGTCAAAACGTCTAGAATAGCTACTAGCGATGTGGAGCAATCCCTCAATTCCCGAACCTAAGAAACGCTGTTGCGATAGTTTTTTATCGGTAACACTGAGCGTTTTATCGCTGGTCGCAGATGTTAGCTCATGCCCCTTAGATATAGACGGATGGTACTGAATATGGATCTGATCATCATGAGATTCCATGATTGTAAGAGAGTGCTGATCGAGTGTAACATCGATCTTTTCGACTTCATCTCCAAAAGTTAGCTCTTCTACACGACTGTCATAGACAGGATGTTCAGACATAGTGAGAAGGGCTTGCATACCATTTGATTGTACACCAACGACCATCATGATAAATCCGATAATGGTGGTAACGACACCAAAGATAAGGATTCCTTTTGTCCATTTACGCATGATTTTCACCTCTCTTTACTTTTTTAAGGACGAATTGTGCCAAGCGTACAATTAACAGACCGAAGAAACGTGCTACATAGGAAATGCCGAGTAGGACAAGAGAAGAAGCGCCGATAGCTAGTAAGCCTGAACCAAAAATCAAGATAAAAGCTGACTTAGCTTCAACGAGGATATTGAAACTTTCAAAGAGGAAGAGAAAGCCCACACCGATGCCCATTATGGAAACGGTAAAGAAAGCTAAAATTACACAGATAGCTGCGATGAAAATTCCAATAATAGCCATGAGAATCGCAATCCCAACGGGGAGTCCGATAGGTGCTGCAAGGAGTGCAAGAAGTGCAATATGTAGAATTTGTCTGTCATTCTTTTGAGCGGGTGTTTCATTGACTTTTTTATCAAGGAGATTGGAGAGGATGTCGTGAGCAGCTTCTTTAGGAGTTCCCAAGCTAGCAATCAGTTCTTCCTCGCCGTCAGGTCCAGCATCTTCAAAAAGCTCTTTGAAGTAGTCCATGGCTTCGGTGCGATCAGCCTGGGGCAATTTCTTGAGATAATTTTCTAACTGAGTTAGGTATTCAGTTTTTGTCATGGCGGATACTCCCTTCTATGATGCCGTTGACGGTGTCGGTATAGAGCGACCATTCTTCTTTTAGGATAAAGAGCTGCTCGACTCCTCGGTCTGTCAAGGAATAGTATTTGCGCATACGACCTTGAAATTCCTGAGAATAGGTAGTGAGAAAGCGATTGGCTTCCAATTTTTTGAGAATAGGATAGAGTGTAGATTCTTTGATATTGGCGATTAGTTTAATAGTTTGGCTAATCTCATACCCATAAGAATCCCCCCGTTCAAGCACAGCCAAGATGAGAAATTCAATCAAGGCAGAAGATGTTGGGAAGTACATGGGAACCCTCCTTTTTATTATATAAAAATTTTATATATACTCTTTTCAAATATATTGTATCTCAATATGAAAACCCTGTCAAGAAATATGTGTAAAAATTTTATATATAAAAAACTCCTAGTCAAATCTAGAAGTTTAGAGGAACTAACATCAGCTATTCACAGAAATTTATATTTTAAAGATAAGCTAGAATCATGATGTATAATCTAGGATATGATCTCTTATGCCGTCTAGCAAAGGGATAAATTCAGTAAAATCGAATTGTATATCATTCTTTAGAACAGACTTTGAAAAATTTCTTTTCCATCTAAGCCCCTATCTTCCTCGTTTATTCCATATCTTTTATCAATTTATACGTCTCCATAAAACGAAGACCTCGGGATCCCTTAGTCGCTGTAATTTCCTCATAGATATCATCCAAGGTATGAGCTGGTGCCAACATCCCCAAAAGATAATCTTCCAGTATGACCTCGCCTATCTTTTCAAGTTTATCAAGCAACAGTCCCAAGTCCTTGTGATTAAACCAACAGTCAGTATCAATAGCATACTGTCTATTATTCATCTTGCAAGCAATCTCACTATTCAAAAAATCCGTCATAGTAGGCTTATTCTTTTGTAGCAACCTTGTAAAGGCTAGGTGATATTCTATCTTTCTCGGACTTTGGTCGAGATCTGAAACAAAACCGACTCCGTATTCATTTTCAAATTGAACCACAAGTACATCTCCTACCTTAAAGTACGGCTCCCTCCTTGCTTTTGCCTTTGGAACTTTAAGAGGTTTCGGATTGACACTTTGTAGCTGAATAGCTAGTTTATCAAGTGCTTTCTGTCTTTGTTTCAATGCTTTGCTGTCAATTTCAAGCCAGAACTTATCTGCTCCTTTTTTGATTATCTGAAGAGTTTTATTTTTTATGCCGTCTGGTAAATGTCCAATCTTCCACAAGGAGTAAGCAAAGGCTGTCCAATAAATTTCAGTATAAAAATCATCTATACAAAAATTATCCTCATCATTTAAAATATCTTCGATGATCTTAGCAATATTTTCGCCGTTTTTATATCTTTCCACTATGGTGTTATAAATATCGTAAGCGTCATCGCTGTCTATAATCTTTACTCCGTCTATTGCCATGGCAACCTCCTGTTTATTCTCTAATACATTCATGTATCGCTTTCTGAAGTTTGCTGCGTTTACTATCTGCACTCTTTATCGTAAATCGGAGGAAGATTAAAATACCTGTTTTCAATCTTGATTCTGGCACAGAGTAAGCCATCTTGATAGACATAGCCTTCAAATGGAGGGTATTTGTCCAAGCTTTCTAGGATGTCATCAGGCAAACATCTAAAATCATAATCCCTCAACGCCCCAGCACCAATCAATCTTTCAGTCAGATGTGCCTTGATTTCTTTTTCATATTTTTTGAGAAATGTTTCCCTTTCAATTTCAAAGAGAGCCCAATCACCTTCATCCAACTCATAATAGCGGTCGTAGCCTGCAATCCAAGAGATATGAACACACAGCAGATGTTTTGCTATTTCTGGACAATAACCGATTGCAAACAAATTTTCCCTGTCGACTTGCCGATTTTCTATTGTGATATTTTGTATAAAGCGAGTCATAATAGTCTCCATTTCAAACATTGACTTAAGCAAACTTTCAATCTAAAAATCCTTTAACTCATCAAAGAAATTCAAAAGATTTTCTTTATCGATATTGAATTCGGCTGGGATTAAATCTAAAATGTCATCAAGTGCAGTATAAATATCTTCTCTCTCGACTGTTTCGATGAAATACTTCCCTTTATCCATTTTATTAAAGCCTTCTGTATAGAGTTTTACCAACTCTGTGGCTCCCTGCATCATTTCATCAGGTGAACTTTCAACGAGCTTTACCATACCAGCTCGAGTCTTTCGATATAGGGTAGCTGCTTTCTTGGCATTGGCAGGTGTAATATTCTCCTGTCCGTCCCATGAACGAAATGGGTTGTCCAAGTTTTGCGCCAGCCATTCAGGTTTTCTCGGTTTTGTGATCCAAAGATCAAGTCCTTCTCCCTTGCGCTTTTTATAAAGTTTCTTTGCTACTTTAGCTGCATCTTCAGGTAAACTATTCATCCAAAATCTATGTAAATTCGGAAGGCTATCTGGTCTAGGAATATCTTCTGCGGTAAAACCAAACAAGTCCATCGTTGTCAAGACTTCCAACTCTTTAAACTCTGCTAGCTTATTAAAATGAAGAAGATTACCTGGCTTTCCCCATAATCTTAACTCCCTCAGTTTTGGATATTCGGTCAAAATCTTCTCTATATCAAGCTCGGTTATATCCATAAAATGCAGTTTCCCCAAATCTTTTAACCCTTGCAATTTAGGAATAGTTTTATCAGGTTGTAGAAGTAAATTAGCGCCACTATCATAAGCCTTTATTTTACAGTCTTTCGTTATCTCACCTAGTAAAATAAGCTCCTCCAAATCATCATTTAAGATAAGCTCCTCTACCCCTGTCATATCGAGGGAAAGCCTATGCGGTGATGTTTTAGAAAAATCCAGTTTTGTTTGGTTATGGTTTTCAAGAACTAGCTCTGTAATAAAAGGAGTTGATTGCAAATACTCGTATACATTTTCGTGCCATTTTTTCAATGTCAACTTAGATAAGCAAGGAAAGACCTTTAATTCTAGTGCATCTTCAAAAGGTGTCCACTCGTCATTGAGATGGTGTTTGGAAATGAGATATTCCTTTCCGGCAAAGATGACTTTTTCTTTACTCTTATCCGCTTCCTTAAAGGTATCTCTCTGTTCTTTCGGTATTTCTTGCCATTTCAGCTGTCTGTAGACCTCATAACCGTCTCCCCACGTTGCGTATGAATTTGTACTCTCATCAGTTAAAGGAGTAACATTTCCAACGAAGGTATAATTTGCCGGCACATTCACATCGACATTTGATAGATCTATCCCTCGGTTCCAGTACATAAAGTCCTTATAAAGTGGTTGTAAAGAAGATAATTCCGCCTCTTTCAGAGGCTCTTCTCCCGACCAATCCAATGAAAGAATGACCGCCCGCGGCTTTTGATCATCCTCTTCTATTTTTGTTATCTGACAAGCTGTATATTTTTTTAGATAGTTATTATAAACACAATAGACGTCTCCAGCTTTTGCTAGCATATTTTTCCTCCTTCTGGTTTACAGACTTGCTATTTGACTATCAGAAATTTACCGGCTTCCTTGTTCGCCTAGAACAGTTAGGCGTCATTGCAAATTTTTATTTCAGATAAAGTTCTGACTTATCGACCAAGGAACCGTATTTCAATTTTGGCAGTTTCATGATCTCGCCATAGAGGTCTTTGAGCTCCTTGGATGGCTTAAGTGTTAAGTGTTCTATATTTTCAAGATTTAAAATCGGAGTATAATCCTTGCTTTTTAGTATCCCAGCTAAAAAATTGAAATACCTTAATTGCTTCATGTCATTCAAAAAATCAAAAGACTTCACATGAATATTCTTAGGGGCGAAACAATCTCCCTCGATTGAAAGACTTTCTAGCTTTTTCAGTTTTGTAAGCGGGCTATAGTCGTCTATCTTTTGAAAATTTTCTACGGATAAAGCAAGTAAATGCTTTAATTTGGCAATGGGCTCGATACTTCCAACACTAGCTCCAGAACCCAGATGCAAATATTTGAGATTAGTCAGATTTGCAATCTTAGAAATATCTGGATAGGCCCCCCATTTTATATGTAGTTTTCTGAGGTCTTGTTGGGCACATACAGCATCGAATAATTCTTGAGGCATCCTCGTACAAAATGTCAGTTCGGTAAATGCTGTTGGATTGTTAGTTAAAAAATCACACCACTCCTTGACAACGCGCTTCTTTTCTTTTGCAGTTTTATATTGAGGGGTAAAGCTATCGCCTAATTGGGTGCAGTTGATTGTCAGCGTACTTTCTCCCTTGTACTCCGATACTTCAACAATGCACTTGCTCTGCGGTTCGTCTGGATGGAAGTAATCAAAACCGTATTCTATTTGTTTGTCTGTTAAATATGCCATCTGTATCATTTCTCCTGTCAGCATTTTATTTGAAGGGAAGCCCTTACTGTTTTGGTTGCGGTTGTATACCCTATTTGCCTTCCTAAAAGGGCATTTCTTTGTCTAGGTTGTTTATATAATTATATCATTTTCTATTCGTTAACTAGTCTATCAACTACAAATAGGGAAGAGGTTACTACTTTAAGAGAGTTGTCATCAATCCTGAAAACCTGTACGACATCTTTCAAAACAGCTGGAAGAACAATGAAAGAAAGTCGTAAAGCAACTCTAATCAAGCTAATCTCCGACACAAAAAGAGTGCTTTTCTTTTTCATGAAGATCTCAGTTAGATGATGGCATCACAGTTTATTTTAAGTTTTCCCTTTTATAATATCAGTTAAGGATGAGGAGGAAACCGGTTTAATTTACACAAAAATGACTAAAAAGGAGAGAAAACGATTTACTAGATTTTTTAGTATCAAGATAAAAATAGGAAAGTGAGGAAATTTGTGATAAAATAGTTAAAGGAATAATTCAGGAGAGTAGAAGTGACTCAAAATGTTGGTGATATGCTCGTCTCGATTGTGATTAGTGCATATAATGAAGAAAAATACTTACCAGATCTCATTGAAGATTTAAAAAATCAAACATACCATAAAAAAAACATTGAGATTATATTTATCAATGCCATGTCAACAGACGGGACAAAAGAGATTGTCCAAAAATTCATAAAAGAAAATACAGAATTTAGATCAGTCAGCTTGTATGACAATCCTAAAAAAAATCAAGCGAGTGGCTTTAATCTTGGGATCAAGCATTCGGTAGGCGATGTTATTTTGAAAATTGATGCCCATTCGAAAGTTACGGAGAACTTTGTTAGTGCTAATGTTGCTCTAATTGAACAAGGTGAGTTTGTTTGTGGCGGACCGAGACCTACGATTGTTGAAGAAAAAGACAAATGGTCAGAAGTCTTGCACCTTGTTGAAGAAAATATGTTTGGAAGCAGCATCGCTGATTATCGCAACAGCTCTCAAGATAGATATGTTTCTTCCATTTTTCATGGGATGTACAGACGAGAGGTTTTTCAGCAAGTCGGCTTAGTGGATGAACAGCTTGGTCGAACAGAAGACAATGAAATCCACTATCGAATCAGAAATCACGGTTATCAGATACGATATAGCCCGAGTATTTTGTCTTATCAATATATTCGGCCGACACTTGAAAAGATGCTTTACCAAAAATATTCTAATGGGCTATGGATTGGTCTGACGACCCATGTTAAGCCACAGTGTTTATCAATCTTTCATTACGTTCCTTTTGTTTTTGTTTTAGGAATTTTATTAAGTACCATATTAGTACCGTTTTCGGCAGTATTTCTCCTTTTTTTGACTGCGATTTACTTTTTATTTGTCGCTATGTTGACGGTGCTAACTTTTGTGAAACATAAAAATACGTTATTGCTTCTGATGCCCGTTCTTTTATTCTCCATTCATTTTTCTTATGGATTTGGAACAATACTTGGACTGATTAGAGGCTTTGAATGGAAGAAAACCTACAAGGATAAGATTATTTATTTAGAGAAATAAACTATATATTCTCAAAAATGTTATAATAACAACAAAACATCCGACCTTTTGGAGGGAGTAGATTCACATGAATAAAAAACTAACAGATTATGTTATTGATCTAGTTGAAATTCTAAACAAGCAACAAAAACAAGTATTTTGGGGTATATTTGATATCGTCAGTATGGTGGTTTCCATCATCGTATCGTATATTCTATTTTATAGCTTGATTAATCCAGATCCTGTAGATTACATTATCTACACTAGCTTGACCTTTGTATTCTATCAGATTATGATCGGATTTTGGGGGCTCAATGCTAGTATCAGTCGCTACAGCAAGATTACGGACTTCTTGAAAATCTTTTTCGGAGTGACGGTCAGCAGTATTTTCTCTTATGGCATCTGCTACGCTTTCCTTCCACTATTTTCAATTCGTTTCATCGTACTCTTCATCTTGCTCAGCACTTTCTTGATTCTGCTTCCTCGAATTACATGGCAGTTGATTTACTCTAAACGTAAGCAGGCAAAAGGAGACGGAGAACACCGTCGTACTTTCTTGATCGGTGCGGGTGATGGTGGCGCCCTCTTTATGAATAGTTACCAACATCCAACGAGTGACCTAGAATTGGTCGGGATTTTGGATAATGACGAAAAGAAAAAAGGGCAAAAACTAGGTGGAATACCAGTCTTGGGGTCTTATGACAATCTGCCTGAACTCGCTAAACGTCATCAAATTGAACGTGTCATCGTAGCAATCCCATCACTAGATCCGTCAGAATATGAGCGCATCTTGGAGATGTGTAACCAACAAGGCTTGAAATGCTATAAAATGCCTAAGGTCGAATCAGTTGTACAAGGACTTCACCAGCCAGGTGGAGGCTTCCAGAAGATCGACATTACAGACCTCTTGGGGCGTCAAGAAATCCGCTTGGATGAGTCGCGTCTAGGGACTGAGATTACTGGCAAGACCATCTTGGTGACAGGTGCGGGCGGTTCAATCGGTTCAGAAATTTGCCGTCAAGTTAGTCGCTTCAACCCTGAGCGCGTGGTTTTGCTGGGGCATGGTGAAAATTCCATCTACCTTGTGTATCATGAATTGATCCGCAAATTCCAAGGCATTGACTATGTACCTGTGATTGCAGATATTCAGGATTACGATCGTTTGTTGCAGGTCTTTGAGCAGTACAAACCAGCTATCGTCTATCACGCTGCAGCCCACAAGCATGTACCGATGATGGAGCGTAATCCAAAAGAAGCCTTTAAAAACAATATTCTCGGAACTTACAATGTTGCCAAAGCTGTTGATGCAGCTAAGGTACCGAAGATGGTCATGATTTCGACAGATAAGGCGGTCAATCCACCAAATGTAATGGGAGCGACCAAGCGCGTGGCAGAATTAATCGTGACTGGATTTGATCATCGTAGTCAATCGACTTACTGTGCGGTTCGCTTTGGGAATGTACTTGGTAGTCGTGGTAGTGTCATCCCAGTCTTTGAACGCCAGATTGCCGAGGGCGGTCCTGTAACGGTGACAGACTTCCGCATGACGCGTTACTTTATGACCATTCCTGAGGCCAGTCGTCTAGTGATCCATGCTGGCGCTTATGCCAAAGATGGAGAGGTCTTTATCCTTGATATGGGCAAACCTGTCAAGATTTATGATTTGGCTAAGAAAATGGTACTCTTGAGCGGACATACCGAGAGTGAGATTCCGATTATAGAGGTTGGTATGCGTCCCGGCGAAAAACTCTACGAAGAGTTGCTTGTATCGACAGAGCTTGTGGATAACCAAGTCATGGACAAGATTTTCGTTGGTAAGGTCAACACGATGCCACTAGAAGCCATTGATCAAAAAATTGAGGAATTCCGTAAACTTAGTGGAGATGAGTTAAAACAAGCGATTATCTCCTTTGCAAATGAAACCACTCATAGTGAATAGAACAAAAAACTAGCAAAGAAAAATGCATTGCCCCCAAAAGTTAGACAGAAAAATCTAACTTTTGGGGGCAGTACAAAATTGCTAGTTTTTATTTTGAAAATAGGCTAAAATTTCTGATGCATTGCTCGCAATCCAGTCGGGTTGGTGGCTTAAAAGTTCATCCAGTTCACCAAATCCCCAAGTCACAGCTAATTTTTTGATTCCCGTTTCCTGTGCCCCGATCATATCAAACTTGGTGTCACCGATGATAATGACCTGATCAGCGGTGAGTCCACGTGTCTGTAGAACTCGGCGGATCACATCTGACTTGTGCGGTGTCTCAGGAGTGGAGCCATAGATACCGTCAAATAAATGAGCTATGCCGAAATTGCTGACCATTTCGATCGCAGTTGGCTCATTTTTTGTAGTTGTAATGTAGAGAGGGTAGTTTCGTGAAAGCTCTGTGAGCAAATCCTTGATTTGAGGGAAAAGCTGGGCTTCGTGGACGCCTTTTTCTTTATAGTAAGAGCGGTAAATTTGGACAGCACTAGAGACTTCTGATTCGAGAAGTCGGCTAGCAAAGCTGGATTCAAGAGGAGGGCCCATAAATCCACGAATGGTCTTAGTATCAGGAACTGGGGCACCTAGTTGTTGAAAAGTGTAGGTAAAGGCGTTGTGGATACCGATGGAACTATCTACAAGGGTTCCATCAAGATCGAAAAAAATTGCAGTTGTAGATGACATAGAATCTCCTAGTTTTAAAAGTTAGTCGCCGAAGATTTCTTTTTGGAGACGACGACCTGTTGGTGTGGCAGCGAGCCCCCCTTCAGCAGTTTCTCGAAAGGCAGTTGGTAGGCTGGATCCGACTTGGTACATGGCGTCGATGACTTCATCAACTGGTATTTTTGATTCGATGCCAGCTAGAGCCATATCGGCTGCGATGAAGGCAAAGCTAGCTCCCATGGCATTTCGCTTGACGCAAGGGACTTCGACCAAGCCTGCAACAGGGTCACAGATCAACCCCAACATATTTTTGATGACAAAAGCAATAGCTTGACTGGCTTGATAGGGAGTTCCACCTGCAGCTAAGGTCAAGGCTGCGGCACTCATGGCAGAGGCAGAGCCGACTTCGGCCTGGCAGCCACCTTCAGCACCGGAGATAGAAGCGTTGTTTGCAATGATCAGCCCAAAAGCTCCTGCGGCAAATAGGAAATCCAACTGTTGTTCACGGTTCAAGTCTAGCTTTTGAATAGCAGCGGTGAGAACAGCGGGGAGACAGCCAGAACTTCCCGCTGTTGGAGTGGCGCAGACCAAGCCCATTTTGGCATTGTGTTCATTAACTGCGATGGCATTGCGGGCAGCGGATAAGACAGTAAAGTCTGACAAGGCCTTGCCACTTTTGATATGTCGATCGAGTTTGGCAGCATCTCCACCTGTCAAACCGCTACGAGATTTATTTTCATTGAGGCCGAGTTGAACTGAAGCTTTCATGACTTCCAGATTGCGTTCCATGAGGCGGAGGACTTCTTCTCGCTCACGACCAGTCAACTCATATTCTGTCGCAATCATGAGTTCTGCGACATTTCCTTGAAAGTCTAGGTCAGCCTGCTCGACTAATTCTTTGATAGAATAAAACATGTTTCCTCCTATTTAAAGAAATTGACATTGTGCAGATGAGGGATGTGACGAATTTCCTCGATGGCTTCATCACAGCTACGGCTGTCGACTTCGATAATCATGATAGCCTTCTCGCCCGCCTTTTCTCTGGTTACATTCATCTGAGCGATATTGATCCCAAAACGAGAGAGTGCCTCTGTAACGTGGGCAATCATACCAGGAATATCCTGATGTACGATGATGATGGTTGGAGTGTTCATGCTGAGAGATACGGCAAAACCATTGAGCTCCGTCACTTGGATGTTGCCTCCGCCGATGGAAATCCCAGTCACGCTGATACTTTTGTGGTCATTCTTGACAGTGATTTTAGTCGTATTAGGGTGAGGGGCGTTGCTGTCTTTTTGGATAGTCCAAACGATCTTAATGCCTCGCTTGTGAGCAATCTCGAGACTATTTGGGATATCGGGATCATCCGTATCCATACCCAAAATACCCGCAACGAGGGCAAGGTCAGTTCCGTGACCGCGGTAAGTCTTGGCAAAAGAGTTGAACAGCTGGAACTCAACTTCCGTCGGCGTGTCGTCAAAGATGGAAGACACGATTTTTCCGATACGAACGGCACCAGCTGTATGGCTACTAGATGGGCCAATCATAACAGGCCCGATAATATCAAAAACAGATTGAAAACGAAGTGATTGCATCAGTTTCCCCTTAAAAAATTCTTACCCTTATTATATCAAAGAATGAATCTCTGTGCTCGATTCCCTTATAAAATAGTTGAAAAGATTAGAAATAGCATAAAAAAGCTTAACTCGCTAAATAAAAACATTCTTGTAATATTTCTACATAAAACCGTCAAGAAACGGTAACATTCAAAGAGTATCATAGAAACATAGAGAAAAGGAGAATTTTTAGATATGAAATTAACGACTAAAAAAATTAAGACAGGACTTGCAGGGGCAGCAGCATTGCTTACTTTCCTTGTACCAGCACTTGCTTCTGCGCAAGAAACTGTAACTTACACAGTTAAACCAGGTGACACTCTTTCAGAAATCGCTGAGAAGTACAACACTACTGTTGAAAAATTGGCAGAAAAAAATAAAATTGAAAACATTCACTTAATCTTTGTGGACCAAGTCTTGGTTATCGAAGGAACAGCTCCATCGACAGCAACTGCAACCGCTGCAGCTTCTGCAACAACCTATGAAGCACCAGTTGCTACAGAAGAAACAAGTGAAGCTACAACTTATGAAGAAGTTGCTGAAACAACAACCTATGAAGCGCCAGCTACACCAGCAGCTCCAGCAGCAGAAAGCAACACTGCATCAGTTTCTACTGTAAGTGGTTCTGAAGCAGAAGCCAAAGAATGGATCGCTCAAAAAGAATCAGGCGGTAGCTACACAGCTACAAACGGACGTTACATCGGACGTTACCAATTGACAGATTCATACTTGAACGGTGACTACTCAGCTGAAAACCAAGAACGTGTAGCAGATGCTTACGTTGCAGGACGTTACGGTTCATGGACTGCTGCCAAGAACTTCTGGCTTAACAACGGTTGGTATTAAGAAATAACGCACAGAAAAATATGTAAAAGTCGAGGAATTTCCTCGACTTTTTTAGATTTTCTTTGCTTGATAATAAGTGTCTACTTCTCTTTTGAGGTGAGATAGCATGGAGGTTTCATCGGTTAGTTCCAGAAGGGAGAAACCTTTTTGGATAAGTTTAGAATCATCCGTACAAATCCCAATACGGACATAGCAGATAGCAAGCCTATCGTAGCTTTTCTTGTTCTTGGCGTCCTCCAGTAAAGTGTAGCAGATTTGTTGACACATGTTTTTATCTTGATTGTATAAGTAAATGGTGGAGAGGTTGAGTAGAATTGCCATTCGCAAGTCATATAAATGTTGATAGTTTTTATAGACTTCTAAGCGGTGCAAGATTTTTCCAGTGATGAGATGGATATGCTCTATAGGAAAGGTAAAGAGAATGGTATTGAGGATTTTTAAGTCATTCTCGTACCAAGTGTCCTGCTTTTCTATCTTCTTCCATAGCTTCTTTACAGTATTGTTAACTTCGATTGACAGTTTTTTAGTCCCATTTTGGCGGATATAGATAACAATTTCTAGCATATCTCGTATCTCTTTTATGGGGAGATCGTGGTGAGTTTTGAGGTAGTCTTGACATTTTTGAAATAGTTTTTCGAGTTCACTAGTCCCTAGGATTGAGCTCATATTGAGATAGGTTTGCATAATTTCTGTGCGTTGACTTGGTTGATAAAGTTGACAGATATATTCAAACTCTTCAAAACTCATATTGACTTGTCGGAGAAGAAACTCCATATTCTCATATTTAGGAGTTGTCTTGCCACTTTCAATCTTTGATAGATTGGTTCTTGAAAGGGCACTGCCACAGACCTCTTCTTGGGTCAAACCTTTTGACTCACGTATTTCTTTATAGACCTTTCCAAAATCATAGCGCATGATTTCCTCCTTATTTGTGAAAAAAGTTAACAATAAATAGAAACTGATTAAAAATATTGTATCATAAGAATATATAAAGTAAATATAGAATCAAAATAAGTTTGTAAAAACGGTTAACGTAGTTTAAAAATGGGACCAAAGATAAGAGGAAAAAGGATGAGTAGTGTAGATATAATTCGTAAAATACACATTATCGTATGTTGGATGTATATATTTTTATCATTCAGAGCGATTATAAATGACACGGAGTATTTTTTGCTTATTTTTTTAGCTTTTATCTACTCAATAGTATCACTGCCTCTATATTCTGTGAAAAATAAAATAGTATCTATCTGTCTAGCCATAAATTCGGTTCTGTTAATGAGTTTCCCAATTTTAATCAATAAGTTTTTCCCAGAAAGCTTTTCGACTTATATCGTATTAATAAGTGTTTTTATTACAGAGTTGATAATTTTCCATTTAATTGGTAAAGATTTTGCTACTAAATTAACTAACGAATATAAAAAAATTAGCCAGTTTAGAAGTAAGGTGTCTCAATCTCCTTGGATAAAATATTTAGAGATTTCTAGTTTTATATTAACTGTATTTCCATTTATTCTTCATGCTACAGTTGATATTTCTGTACTGACTCTTATCTTTTTGATAAAAATTTGTGTAGATACTACGATAAAATTTTTATTCATCAGATTATTTGACACAAGTAATTTAATGAAGAGGGGAATATTTTTTCTTTTCGCATTGGATGTTATAGCTTACTTATTTTTAGGATATCTTTTAGTGATTCAAAAAGCAAGATATCTGTTTTCGGTTTTACTTCTTTTCTCTAATTTTTCAGTTCCATTTATCAAAGAAAAGGAATTCGAATTATTTAAAAATAAGAAGTAACATAAATTGGAAATATACAAGGGATTCTTCTTTTTAAAACATAATAGTGAAGCAATTGTTTGTCTAAAAAAGTTGATTATTTGAATTAATGTTCTTTTTTTGATTTTAAACATAGCAATGATGATTTATGCAAAATTAAAAAGATAAGGATATTGTAAAATTTTGATGCGTAAACTAATTGTTTTCTTACTAATGCTCCCTCTTTTGGTCTTGTGGTTAGAGTTGCATGTCCTAGTGAATAACTTGCCATTGAATCTAGAAATTCCCCTTGATTTTGTGATCAGTATGGGGCTTACTTTCTGTAGTTTGATTTTCTCAAAAATAGTTTTAGACCTACTGTATGCATTGAAAGATGCATACAAGAAAGAAGGTCTTATTACGATTTTTCCTTTTATTTTTATAAGAAGGAAGCGATTAAATGTGAGATTCTCACCCTATTTTTCATTCCATCGTAAAAGTTTGTCTACGGATGATTTGAAATCTAGAATTATATGGAGTTTTATTTTTGAAATTGCTATTATCCTAGTATTTATTTTAAAAATTCCTTTTGCTATCATCATGCTTATTACAATATTTTTCTGGACTATAATGGATATCAACCATCTCGTTTTTAATAAGACGGAATTTCTTTTTAATCAAAATAAATGGCAAAAAGAAGATTCGTTTGAAAGTGATTTGACGAAAACGTTAAAGGATAAAATACAAAAGTCAGAGCTAACTTATTCTGACTTAATGTCTCTTCAGCTGTATGATGCTATTAACCAATCCACCTTTTTAACGGATAGTGAACTCTTTGAAGATATTTTGAAAAAAATCGAAGATTCTCATAACGCCCTTCTGTGTACAGGTCTTGTCGAGTTACTGCTGTATGAGATTTCTATTAGTAACAATAACAACTGGCAAGAAAAGGTTGATAAAATTAGAATACGGCTCATCAGAATCAATCAATTAGATTTTTTCTATTATACAAGTTGGTTAAGACAAAATTTTGATTTCTGTATGAATAGAGAATACGATAAAATGAAATCTCGGAAATTATTACTGAGTAATAAAAAGATAGTTTAAGTTCGTCCTATTTGTAAAACAAATGAAATAATTTCAACTAATTAGGTTTGCAAATTTGTTCATCTATATAATATGATTAGCTAAAAGAGAGAGTGTCTTAATTAGGAAATGAAGAGATAAAAAGTAAGCTGTCTATGGTTAGCACACTATCTTAGTCATACCACGTTAAGGAGGAGAAATCTTATGGAATTAGTATTACCAAATAATTATGTTACTCTTGAGCAAGAAGAGATGATGTATCTTGATGGGGGATTATCCATACACAACGGAGTACTTTCTTTTGGGATAAACGCTGCAGCAAACGCAACCCTGGCTTATTTCATGGGGGGTGGAGGTGGGCTTTATTTAGAGCAGCCATTAAGGCAGTTGGAAGACAAACTTTTACAAGGCAACTTAGGGGAGCATTAATAAGCTTCGTGGGGGTACAAGCGGCCAATAGAATTTCTGGAACAGTTGTTGGATTTATTCTTCAATCTAGTGGTTTAAGCGTGGGAGGTATGCTTGCAAACTGGTTGGATTCGGGGGATAAATATCCAAGAAATGGTTGGTGGGATATAACATGATTCAACTAAGTGATAAAGCCAGAATAATATTTGCTATTATAGGAGCAAGTTCCATATTAGTCAGTATGTATCTTATTCCTCTTATTAAAACTGAGAATAAATTTTGGGAAATACTTTTATTTATATTAGGTGTATTGCTAATTGGAATTGCGTTACTAATTCAAAAAAAATAAATTTTGTGTTAGTGAGTACGTAATTATTAATATTGACTGTTTTATGGTGGAAAGCATCCATAGCTCTTCGTAAAATAATCTGATTGGATAATATTTGCAGTAGGTATTGTCTGTGACAAAGCACCCCATCTTATCTAGGTAACTGAGTGCTATAAACACAGTCGACGATAACTTGTTAGAGTATATCCTAACTACACTTACTAAAAAAGATAATTCCTATGGAGAATGTATGACTCTTAAGCTTCAAATACCTTAGTTTTCGTGATTTTTATACTATTCTAGCTTTAGAATCCTTCAGAAAGTAAAATGTTAGGCAGTCAAAGATTTAGCATAGTCCGAAAACATTTATTTTATAGCAATTCTAAGTTTAGAATCGCATGGATATGTATGTATTTAACCTATTCGATAGTTAGGATAGCTCTATTCTGAGAATTCTGATCTATCAATGCTTTAGAATAGTATTTCGCCAATGGTTTTTGGTGAAGGATTGATTATTTTATGCTACTCTAAAATAAAACTGATTTAATGGAGCAAATGGAGAATCGTTACATGAAACATTTTTTTGCCGGAATTGGTGAGATAAGATTTATTAGTTATCTATTGTCTCTATGTGTAGGACTAGCCCCTCTTTTTCATATATATATCATAGGTTCTGAAATGAGCTTTGTGAAAATAGTATTATCTATTTTGGGTATTATATTTGTTTGTATTTTAACTATTGCTCGAATTTATAGGAATTTTTTCTATAAAGAATAGTTTGGATTTGAAAAGTGTCCAGATTGAAGAAAAAGTCCATTTTGGACAATTTTCTTCAATCTTTTTCTTTGCTAGAGAAAGTAGAAAACTCTTAAAAATAGCATTATATCAGCATTTCTAAGAGTTTCTACTATATAATAGCCAACCTTCAAAAGAGCAATTTTGCAACTCTGATAGGGTTTGTCTACGTTCTGAGAGTCCTTTAGGACTCTTTTTTGTTTTGCTAGAACAAAAAGTGTAAATATCTTTTCAGGAATACTCTTTTTGTATGAATTCAATGCAATGTTTTGAATTGTTTTAAAACTCAAATAATAAGCTTTTTTCTTGAATAAAATGAGATAAAATACAGTTTTCTCTTGACAAACGAGGGCGAGAAGTGTATTATTTATACAATTTAAAAGTATAAAAATAAGAGGAGGTTTTCTATGAATAAAGTAAAGAAGGTGTTGATGACGATGTTTGGTTTGCTTATGTTTCCCTTATTATTTGCTT
>ERZ773099.1063-NODE-1063-length-20874-cov-12.054373_pt1 | contig 20874 bp, 19 predicted proteins | sample MGYA00511120_ERZ773099 | MGnify/ENA primary metagenome ERZ773099 (study PRJEB29015, sample SAMEA2738012) | human oral metagenome | biome: human oral; feature: human-associated habitat; material: dental | place: China | collected 2104 ...
GGAGTTTTTAGATGTACAAGACATACAGAAAATGAAATCTCCTACGAGAGAATTGCTACAGAAGTTATTTTTTCTGATTATGAAAACAAAAAGACTAAGTAAATCTTATTAAAGATATGGCAAATTTATTAAATATTTTCAATTCATTTGATTAATCCTGAAATTAGAGTTCCTTCTGTAGAGGATACTGCAATAAGTAGCAAACTTATTATTAATTATATAGGGATAATGATATGTGATGAAATATCCCTCGGTCAAACTATATTTTAAGTTTTCATGAAAAATGTTAATAAATCCAGATGTAATTTCTGTCTCTACCTTTTTCTCTACCTATTTTTCAAAAACAGTAAAGAATGCCGATATAATAAGCTTTATAAAGGGACTATTTAATTTTTACAGAACTAAACTATTCCCCTATTAAAACAATATTGATTCAAATTTTATGAAATGAATAAGTAGATTTCGTTCTGAAAAGCCTTGATATTACGCCATTTTTTGTCCAACTGAAACCCATACTTTCCAAACCAGGTCTTAAGAAAGCTCGTAAAGCATCACAATTTAGTAAACGTTAATTCGAAAGAATTACTATACTTACAAAGAGCACCTTTCGGGGTGTTCTTTTTTGTACTTTCTTACTAAATTGTGGCAGTTGACACAGTTGTTGCGACTTTAGTCGCTTACAAATGTGGCTGCAATCTGACAGAACCAGTTGCCTCAAAACGTTAAGAACCAGCTACAATACAGCATTTACAACACTTCATGGTTCACACCATGGGGTGTTTTTTTGGATGATTTTTAGCAAAATTCACACCAAATTCACAGCATTATTTTTTAAGATTACGAAAGGCAATTTCTCCAACAGTCATTGAGATGACGTTTGTACTATTAACGTAAGTTTTAGTTGCGATAATATTACTATAGGTCAGGGGTGAAAGATCCCTTTAATTGATGTTATATGGTATTGTATCCAGTAATTTGTTTTAGAATGCTTTCAATATATTTACTGTCACAAATGTTTGCCTAGGGCCATTTGCTAAATTTTCTTGAATTCTTCAACGATGAAATAACATATTCAAGAGATGTTTTGTCCTCTATGGGAGGAGGTTGTTAAATGATACTTTAGAAGTTCTACTTACTAAAAATATTATAAAGCTAGATAGATCCTATCAGATTAGAACTTCTCCTTAATTTTAAAGGTATCTGACCTCTTGTTTATGTTAGTATAGATTTAATTTTGATATTGATGTGTTTTTATATATTTATAAGGAGAGGAAGTGTGGCTTTTATTTTGAATATGAGTTAAAATAGAATTTATAATACAAATAGAAAAGGGAGAGTAATATGTACGACTATTTAATCGTCGGAGCAGGTCTAGCGGGAGCAATTTTTGCTTATGAGGCGACTAAGCGTGGAAAAAAAGTAAAAGTGATTGACAAACGTGACCACATTGGTGGGAATATCTACTGTGAGAATGTAGAAGGAATCAATGTGCATAAGTATGGAGCACATATTTTCCATACTTCCAATAAAAAAGTGTGGGACTATGTCAATCAAATTGCTGAATTTAACAACTACATGAACTCTCCTGTGGCTAATTATAAGGGGAGTTTGTATAACCTTCCTTTCAATATGAATACTTTCTATGCTATGTGGGGAACTAAAACACCTCAAGAAGTGAAAGATAAGATTGCCGAACAAACGGCTCATATGAAGGATATTGAACCTAAGAACTTGGAAGAGCAAGCCATCAAGTTGATTGGGCCAGACATTTATGAAAAGCTAATCAAAGGTTACACCGAAAAACAATGGGGCCGTTCTGCGACTGACCTTCCACCTTTTATCATCAAACGCTTGCCAGTTCGTTTGACCTTTGATAACAACTACTTTAATGATCGCTACCAAGGAATTCCTATTGGTGGTTACAATGTAATCATTGAAAAACTGCTGGAAGGAATCGAAGTAGAACTCAATACAGACTTCTTTGCTAATCGTCAAGAATTGGAAGTGTCTGCTGAGAAAGTCGTCTTTACTGGTATGATTGACCAATATTTTGATTATAAACATGGGGAGTTAGAGTATCGAAGTCTTCGTTTTGAGCATGAAGTTCTAGATGAGGAAAACTATCAGGGGAATGCTGTTGTGAACTACACAGAGCGAGAGATACCTTATACTCGTATTATTGAACACAAGCACTTTGAATACGGTACACAAGAAAAGACCGTTATTACACGTGAATATCCAGCAGATTGGAAACGTGGAGATGAACCTTATTATCCAATCAATGATGAGAGAAATAATGCTATGTTTGCTAAATATCAAGAAGAAGTGGCAAAAAATGATAAAGTTATTTTCTGCGGACGTTTAGCAGACTACAAATATTATGATATGCACGTGGTCATTGAACGTGCCTTGGAAGTTGTAAGGAGTGAGTTTGAATAAAGAAACTGTTTGTTAAAAGTGTTATATATTTCTTCAAACTAGTTTTTTGAACAAATAAGTGTATAATGTATACTCGTGGTGTTAGTTAATCTCAAAATACAATAAAAAGCCCAAAAGGACTATACTGTAAGTGTCTAATCAAACAGGAGGTTAGTCCCAATGAGCCACTTACAGTATACCGCTAAATCCCATCACTTGCAATGGAATTTGAAGCAATTATCAAAAATTTGCCATCAGCTATATCGTGATGATTGTCCTGAATCTTTCAAATATCGTCATAATATCAGCTTGTCTAAGGTTTCAGATCAGTCTCTATTAGTTTTGCTTATTTTACAGGCTGAACTAGGCATTAAATCCCAACGTCATTTCTATCGGATATGTCAACTCTTTCCTTGTGGGTGTCAGTCGGTTTAATCGACGGTCAAGATATATGATAATTTTCTTGGTTTATGTTATACTAAATAGAAACATTGAATTCTTGGTAATTATACATGTTTTTATATGTTCCTCTTTTTTCTAAGATGGAACGCGCGTGCATATATATTTGTGCGCCTGATTTTTAGAAAGATGGTGCTTATGTATAGGAGAATAAAAAGAGTTATAGGTCTTCTCATTGCTATAGTCTCATTAGTATTAGTTGTCCCAATTTCTTTGATAGCCTGCATTTTTATTATGCTTGAATCAAGTGGAAATCCTATTTACATACAGGAAAGAGTCGGATTAAATGGGAAAAAATTTTGGATTTATAAACTTCGATCTATGTATCCAGATGCTGAAAAGAACGGGCATAAATGGGCTAATAAGAATGATGAACGTATTACAACAGTTGGACGTTTTATTCGTAAAACACGAATTGATGAATTACCACAAACTATTAATGTTATAAAAGGGGAGATGTCCTTTATTGGACCACGACCGGAGAGACCAGAGTTTATAAAAGAATTTTTGAAAGATATCCCGAATTTTAATGACCGTTTAGCTGTACGACCTGGAATTACAGGATGGGCTCAAGTGAATGGTGGTTATAATCTGACTCCAAAGAAAAAGTTAGGATATGATATATACTATATCAGACATGAAAGTATTAAATTAGATTTGCTTATTCTGTTAAAAACAATAAAAGTTCTTTGGACCGGGGAGGGATCTAGGTAATTCAAAGAGAAAAATAAATTAAGGAAAGAAATAGACGATGAATGTTTTTAATAAAAATATTAATAGAGTTTTTTCTTTGATAAAAAGTAAACTCCTATTTTTAATTCTATTTATCATAATAGGGACAACAGCAGTTGGTTTATATACTGTGTTTGTTATTTCCCCTATATACAGTGTTTCCTCTAAGCTTATTATGAGGAACACTTCTGATCAAACAAATGCCAAGAATAATGATGCAGAAACGATTGAAGCGATAAATCTGTTTCAAAGGCAAACAAAAACTTATTTAGAAATAGCAGAACTTCCTCCTGTAAAAGAAAATACAAATAAAACATTAGGATTGTCACCTGATGAAATTGCAAAAATTAAATCAGTTAAATTAACAAACGACACAGGTTCTCAGTTGATCACAGTAACAGTTAGATCATTAGATAGAGATTTAGCAGAACGTTATATTAAAGAGTATGTATCGCAGTATAAGAAATTTATAGCAGAGTGTTTAGGGCATGATAATTTGTTAGTTGTTACTGAAGCGCTAGGAAGTAATTCTCCAGTGTATCCCGTTTTATGGAAGAACCTCCTTATAGCTACCCTCGTTTTTACTTTCTTAGGGTTTAATTTCATTTTCATTAAGTATGTATTGAGTGATTCTATTGATTCCTATGATGACTTGGAAGAGTTAGTGGAGGCACCTGTTATTGGGATGATTCCGACTATAGAGAAAAAGTGAAGAGGTGAGTGATATGCATATTGAAGTGATACATAATAGTAAATCTCTTGTATCTGAATCATTTAGAACTTTAAGGAGTAATCTTCAGTTCTCAGAATTCGGAAAAAATTTAAAAGTTATAGTGATAACAAGTTCGACCCCCAATGAAGGAAAGAGTGAGGTTAGTATTAACCTTGCTGCCTGTTTAGCCCAACAGGGGGAAAAAGTGATTGTCATAGACGCAGATTTGCGTCAACCAACCCAACATAAATTAACAGAGCTAAATAATACTGAGGGATTAAGTACCTTTTTATTAAAGAAGTCTGGAGTAGATTCAATCAATCATTTGAAGATAGATGGTGTGGATTTAGATGTATTGACCTCAGGACCTATTCCGCCCAATCCTTCTGAGATGCTGGCTAGTTCTTCAATGAAGCAAACCCTAAAATCGTTTGAGGATTTTTATAACTACGTTATTATTGATACTCCTCCATTGCTAGCTGCAACTGATGCTCAAATTTTAGCGAGTATTTCTGATGCAACTCTTCTAGTAGTAGACACAAAGAAATCAAAACGTCGTCAAGTAACAGAGGCAAAACGAAGATTAGATAATGTTAGAGCTAGACTACTTGGTGTTGTAATGAATAAAGTAGATTCATACAAAGATACCTATTATTAAAATGAATACTTGAAAGGCAAGGTAGAAAGAAAAATGGCAGTTTATCTTTTAATGTTCGTATATATCTCTCTTCTTGCCTTTTTCTTATTAAAGTATGAGGATAAAACAAGAGAGTTAGCCTTCCTTATGCTTCCTACTTTTATTCTTTTTCTAATTGTAGCAGGTTTTCGTACTTCTAGTGTAGGTGGGGATTTAGGAACTTATATTAGTATTTTTGAATCAAATGATTTACAACTTCCAGATTTATCTCATTTGTTCAGTTCTCGATTTGAAATCGGCTATTTACTAGTCAATATTTTTTTAAGAAGCGTTGGCAATCACTATACAATTTTATTGTTTGTCTTTGCTTTTATAACTTTATTGTCTTGGTTTTTTGTAATCTCTAAACAATCTAAAAATGTCTACATCAGTTTGATTATCTACTTTAGTTCATTGGGAATGTTTTTTTATTCTCTATCTAATATAAGACAAGGTCTAGCAATAGCATTGAGTTTTTTAGGGATCTATTATTTACTAAAGAATAATAAAATTTTAGCTACAGTATTTATCCTACTAGCACCGCTGTTTCACACATCTGGGATAGTTTGTCTCTTGTATTTCCCTTTCAAAAAAATTATATTGAATAAAAAAATATACAAGAGCCTTTTTTTTGTATTTCTTATTATTTTTCCCTTCACAAAACAATTGGCAATGGTCTTCATTTCCATCTTTCCTCAATATATTTCTTATTTAGAAACATCTTGGTTTTTAGATAGTAATAAATGGGCGCCAATATTACTAACAATTTTATACTGTTTAGTATTTATCATAGGTGAAGTGGTTATGAAAAAGAAACAATTATCAAAATCTGAACAATATATTAGAACCTTATTCTTTGTCTATCTATTGCTCACTATGATGTCATTACAAACAACGTTACTAGAAAGATTTGCCTATTATTTTGCTCCAATAGTAACTTTATATATTCCAATGATTTTATATAAAATTGAAGAGAGAAAACTACGGTGGATTATATCTTATTTTATACTTGTTGCTTATTTTTTGATATTTTTAGTGATTGTATATTATAAACCAGAATGGTATCAGATTGTTCCTTATCGTTCGATTATTACAGATTGGCTGATTGGGAACTAAAGAGAGGTGTAACAGTGGAATTTTCAGTTTTAACAACAGTCTATAAACAAGAAATCCCTACAAATTTAAGAAAAAGTCTATTGAGTTCCTATGAGCAGACTATTAAACCTAAAGAAATCATTCTAGTTTGTGATGGAGAATTGACAGAAGAGTTAGATAGAGAACTAGAGAAGTTGAAGATAGAGATTCCGATTCTAAAAATTTTCTATTTACCTGAAAACTTAGGCTCAGGACCAGCCTCTCTCTTTGGGGTCAATCAGTGTCAAACAGAACTCATTGCAAGAATGGACAGTGATGATTATTCTGTAGAAACAAGGTTTGAGAAGCAAATAGCAGCCTTTAAAAAAAATCCCAATCTAATCATGGTTGGTTCGAATATACTGGAGAAAAATTCAGAATTTACAGCTTTAAAGAAAGTACCTGAACACACAGAAGAAATTAGACAGTATTCAAGGCTACGTAATCCGTTTAATAATCCTTCTAGTATGATGAAAAAAGAGTATATCTTGAAGGCTGGTAATTATCGTGAATTTCGCTATCTAGAGGATTATGACCTTACAATGAGATTGTTACATGATAATCCGACTAAGGATTTTTTTAATGTTCAGGAACCTTTAGTCGTCATGCAAACAAATGATTCTAGCTATCTAAGAAGAGGAGGATTATTGTATGTGAAAACAGACTTTATTCTTCAATTAGATTTCTATCGTCGAAAAGATATTAATTTACTTGAATTTCTCAGAAATATTTTTCTTCGTAATCTAATTCGAATTTTCCCAAATCAGCTTAGAAAATGGATTTATAAAAGAAAATTAAGAGAAAAACTATAAGAGGTTAGAAAATGAGATATCGTGTCATGCATGTTTTAGGGGCAGTTGATGAAAGTGCTACAGGAGTTCAAAGTTTCATTAAAAATCATATTCAAGTAGATGATGAAGAATTTGAATACATGGTTGCTGAATCAAATGGAGATGCTCATTTTCCTTTTAATCAATACTTAGATGAAATTGGAATTGAGCGGATTGTATTTCCTGAATTAAAGATGTCTAAAGTTTTAGATTATTTTAGAGAATGTAGAGAGTTTTATAAAACTAACACTATTGATATTTTACATGTGGATAATCCAATTACGGCTTTTATTCATAATTATTATGCAAAAAAAAATGGGGTCTCGGTTCGAATTTATCATAATCACAGTAGTCAGTTTTCCGATACTTGGATAAAAAGCTTACGTAATCGATTATTAGTTTCATTAGCATTAAAAAATGCAACGCATCGAATTTCTTGTGGACAATTAGCAGGAGAGAGTATTTTTGGAAAGCAATCTTTCCAAATTATTCCGAATGCGATTCAGATTGAACGTTTTAAATTTTCCGCTATTTTTCGAGAAGAAATTCGAAAAGAGTTTCAAATTCCAGAAAATAAAAAAGTAGTTGGAATGGTAGGAATATTAAATGCATTTAAAAATCAGAATTTTTTAATTGATATTGCTAAAGAGTTACCTGATGTTGCTTTTTTGTTTGTCGGAGAAGGTCCTGACCGTATGAACTTAGAGAAAAAAAGTAAAGAATTTAAGAATATTATCTTTGCAGGTCATAGAACGGATATATATAAGTTTTATTCAGCCTTTGATATTTTTGCTTTTCCATCCCTATATGAAGGTTTCCCAATGGTATTAGTTGAAGCACAGTGTTCGGGGCTGAATGTTATTATGAATGAAACCATTGATACAACTACTCAAATAGTGGATCAACTTTGTACCGCTATTCCCTTAGAAAAAGAACAATGGAAGAAATATATTGAACATACACCTGTTTTAGCGAATGAAAGACTACTAGTAGAAGAATTACAACGATTTAATATTGATGAAAATTTTCACCAATTAAAAGAATTGTATAAAAAAGGGTTAAACAACATCAATTAGCAAATTGAAAGGAAATGACTTATGATTAGTGTAATTGTACCTGTTTATAATGTAGAAAGATATTTAGAAGAATGCCTTAATAGTATTCAAAATCAAACATACACTAATATAGAAGTCATATTGGTGAATGACGGCTCTACTGATAATTCTAAAATAATTTGTGAACGTTTTTGCGAAAAAGACAGTCGTTTTCGCCTCATTCATCAAACAAATCAAGGACAAAGTGTAGCACGAAATAATGGAGTGGCAGTTTCAACTGGAGAGTTTATAGCATTTGTTGATAGTGATGACGTTATTCAACGTAACTATTTGGAAAAATTAATGCAATATATGTCAAATGATGTAGATATTGTTGAAAGTAAATTTACCGTATATAAAAATGAATTTCTTGCTGAAAATTCTAAAGAAACAGCGATTCTATTTGAAGGAAACTCTCAAGAAGCGATAAAAATCTTTCCAAACCATGTTCTTAGTGTAAACCCGGTCACAAAACTATATAGAAGATCAATCGTTGAAGCGGTTCCTTATTTAGAAGGGTTCATTTTTGAAGATATTTATAGCGGTATTGGAATGTTAAAATATATTCGAAAAATGATTAAAATTGATTATGTTGGCTATTATTATCGCCAACATCAGTCTAGTACCATGCATCGAACGTTTACTGAAAAAAAACTAGATGTATTCACTGTCAGTGACAAGTTAATAGAGTTGTATTCTGATAAGGAAGAAATTCTTCCTTATATTGGGAGTTTTTTAGTTCATGTAGCAACGATGCATTATCAAGATTATATCGAAAAAGGAAATCCATATGCAGGATTTTATAATCAAAAATTAGCAGAGTATGTAACATTAACAAAGAAAAATCCAGAGTTAGCTAGAGCGTCACGTTTGATTAAACTCTATAATGTTTGCCCCAAATATTATAATTCAATTGTATTCCCAATCTATTACGCAATTTGGAAATTTAAAAATGGGATTAAAGAAGTAAAGATAGATGAATAAAAATAGATGAGAAGGAAACTATTATATGATTAGTGTTATTGTTCCCGTTTATAATGTGGAAAAATATCTAGAAGAATGTCTAGAAAGTATTCAGAAACAAACTTATCAAGATATCGAAGTCATCTTAGTCAATGATGGATCAACAGATGGTTCAAAAGAAATCTGTGAAAAATACTGTAAACAAGATCGTCGTTTTCATTTAATTAATCAAGAAAATCAAGGATTAAGTGAAGCACGTAATGTGGGAGTCAGAGCATCTATGGGAGAATATATATTCTTTGTGGATAGTGACGATGTGATTAAAGTTGATATTTTAGAAATTTTAATGCCTTTTATGAATGATGATGTGGATATTGTGGGGTGCAGATATTCTTCTCAGAAAGAAGATTTAACACTTCAAACAAATCCGAATATTGTATTTCGAGGAAATTCTTCTGAAGCTATATTCAATTCTTTGAACTATGGTTTTGGTGCTGTTCGATTTACCGCATGGTCTAAACTATATAGAAGAAACATTGTGGAGGCTATTCCATTTTTAAAAGGTCTTATTTACGAAGATGTATATACTGGTGTAGCTAATTTAAAGCATATTCGTAATATTGTCGTTATTGATACTATTGGTTATTATTATAGAGTCCGTTCAAACAGTATCATGACTAAAGAATTTAGTAAGAAAAATCTTGATATTTTTAAAATATGTGATTCATTATTGGAAGAATTTAGCAATGATAAGGTGTTACCGTATATAGGTAAATTTACTTTTTTAATAACAATCGAATATTTTTTTTCCTATAAGATCCACTCTAAACATCCTTATTATAAAATATACCAAACTCATATTAAGAAATATGCAAATTGTGCCAAACAATCACCAGATGTTCTCAGAAGTTGTAGAGTTTTAAGATGGTATTTAAGATATCCAAAATGTTTTTCAAGATACATTTTTATTCTATACTTTAACTATGTATCTACTGTAAACAATTTAAAAAGTAAAATATTAAAATATAAGATGTGAATTATGATTAGTGTTATTGTACCAGTTTATAATGTTGAAAAATACCTAGAAGAATGTTTAGAAAGTATTCAAAATCAAACATATAAAGATATTGAAGTCATCTTAGTCAATGATGGATCACCAGATGGTTCAAAAGAGATTTGTGAACGGTTTTGTCAGAAAGACAGTCGTTTCAAGTTAATTAATCAAGAAAATCAAGGACAAAGTGTCGCAAGAAACACTGGTGTTTCCGCTTCTAACGGTGAATTTATTACATTTGTAGATAGTGATGATGTAGTTTCAACAAAATATCTAGAAATGTTAAACAAATATATGAACGACAATGTTGATATGGTTGAATGTGAGTACAGAGTAACTCGAAGTGTTTTTGATAAATTAAAAGAACTAGAAAACCCTCAAATTGTATTTGAGGGCAACTCAGAAAAAGCTGTAATAGAATGTTGTAATTACGGACTATCCTATTCTCCGGTCTTCAAATTATATCGAAGACATTTATTAGAAAATTTTCCATTTTTAGATGGTTTTATTTATGAGGATATTTATCACGGAGTGGGTATCTTAAAGTTTGTTCGTAAAATGGTAAAAATTGATTATGTAGGATACTACTATCGAGAATATTCAGGAAGTACCATGCATAGAGAATTTTCTGAGAAAAATCTGGATATCTTTACTAGTTCTGATAAATTAGTTGAACTATTTAGACCAAATAAAACATTACTACCTTATGTTGGAAAGTTTTTAGTCCAAATCATAACAACACATCATAAAGATTTCGTAAGTAAAAATAATCCATACCAAGGACTTTACGAAGAAAAATTAAGCGAATATATCAAACTTGTAGAAGCGTCACCTAACGTTGCGAAAAGTAGCAAAATGGTTAGAATGTATCGACTAGCTCCTAAATTATACTTACGTTATACTTTTCCAATTGTAAATCGAACATGGAGATGGTTGAATTATTTAAAAGAACTTATATGTAAAGGAGAATAGGTATGATTAGTGTAATTGTCCCGGTTTATAATGTAGAAGAGTACCTAGAAGAATGTCTAGATAGTATCAAAAATCAAATCTTTACAGATATCGAAGCTATCTTAGTTAATGATGGATCAACAGATGGTTCAAAAGAAATTTGTGAGAAGTATTGCGAAAAAGACCGTCGTTTTAAGTTAATCAATCAAGAAAATCAAGGTCAAAGTGTTGCGCGAAACAGAGGTTTGCGAGCATCTACAGGCGAATTTATTACTTTTGTAGATAGTGATGATATCATTAAAGATGATATGCTGGAGCAATTACTAAAGAACATGATTTCACAAGATATAGATATCGTGGAGTGTTGGTATACCAATGAGAAAGAAGAGCTAGAGATCCCTTCACCCCAAAATATCCCTATAGTATTCCAAGGTGATGCTAAAGAAGCATTAGTTTCCTTATGTAGGGATAACATTGTTCGTCTAAATCCAGTTGCAAAACTTTTTCGAAGAGAGGTAATTCTTAATTTTCCATTTTTGGAAGGTTTCATTTATGAGGATGTTTACGGAGGAATTGGCATTTTAAAATATATTCGTAAAATGGTGAAAATCAATTATACTGGATATTATTATCGAGTACGTTCAGGAAGTACCATGAATCGAGAATTTAGTTCGAAAAATTTAGATTTATTTACAATTTGCGACAAAATAGAACAATTATATAAGGGAGCTCAAGATTCACTCCCATATATTTATCGTCGCTTATTTCATTTAGTATTGATGCACGTTGTCGATTATCATATTTTTGATGGGAATCCTTATCGAGAAAAATATATGAAATATTTGAAACGATATTCAAAAAGCTCAAGCAAATCATTTTTAATGCGAGCTTATAACGTATTCCCAAAACACATCACACGCATTTCAAAAATTTTCGGAGCCATCCAATGGCGTTATGAAAAATATATTGTAAAAGGTTTATGGAAAGGAGTAAATTGATATGCACTATTATCTGAAGGAATTTTATGAGACGGCAAATCACGCTGGACCTAAAGCGAGATTAGATGCCGAAAAGACAATGTCAGAAGCTGGCTATACTCCTTTTTTTCTAAATAATGATTCAAACACTCTCACTTTGACAAAAGATGATGTCGTGGTTCTTCAGTTTCCATTATTATGGCATTCGTTAAAAACACAAATTTTAAATAAGTTTTTGAAAAATCGAAAATTCAAAGCTTATTTACTGATCCATGATATTGAATCACTCAGAAATAAAGGTATTAAATCATTTAGTGATTTTAAATACGCTGTTCTTCATTTTTTACAAAATAAAACAGTACTCAAAAGAGTAGATGCTATTATTGCTCATAATGATAAAATGAAAGATGAACTTGTCCGATTAGGAATTCCACAGGAAAAAATTGTTTCGTTAGAGATATTTGATTATTTGATTCCACATTATGAAGAGAAAAAAGTGTATGATAAGGATACAGTTATAGTAGCTGGAAATTTTGATATTCATAAAACAAAATATGCACGAGATTTACCCAAAAATCCAAAATTTAGCATTTACGGTATTAATTTCGAAGAGGAAAACCTTCCTCAAAATGTCGATTACAAAGGTGCTTTTACTCCTGATGAACTACCTAATCACCTGCAAGGTGGGTTTGGTTTAGTATGGGATGGGGATAGCTCTCACGCTTGTAGTGGGATGTATGGGGAGTATTTAAAGTTAAATAACCCCCATAAAGCTTCACTTTATTTAGCATCTGGATTTCCAATTATTGTATGGGAACAATCAGCTCTTGCTGATTTTGTAAGAAATAATAATTGTGGAATACTCGTAAATTCTTTATTTGAAATTGCAGAAACTTTAAAATCGATTTCTGAAGATGAGTATCAAGAACTGATAAAAAATAGTAAGAAAATTGGAGAGAAAATTCGACAAGGATATTATCTAAAAATAGCCTTAGAAAAATGTGAAAGGAATTGTAAAAACGATGAAACTACAATCCATTCAAGAAAAAATAACTAGATACGGTCAGATTTTAAGATATTACGGTCCTAAATTAACATTTGTCTACTATATCACACAACAATCCGATTCAAAAAACTATGACTTTTGTAAAAAAATTCTTTTAGATTTTGTCCTAAAATTGCGAAAAGAAGCTCAAATAGATGAATCGAGTAGTGAAAAAAAAGAAGATACAACAAAATTTCCAAAAATTATTTGGACAATGTGGCAACAGGGAGAAGCTCAAATGCCTGAGACGGTAAAAGCTTCAATGAAAACAATAAAAGACTTCGCCAAAAGAAATGGTTGTGACTTTCATTTATTAACAAACGACAATCTTGAACGTTTTGTCAATATTCCAAAAGATATTACAGAAAAATACAAGAAAAACGAGTTAACAGCTGCTCATTATTCAGATATTATTCGTTTTAGCTTGTTATATCAGTATGGTGGAATATGGATGGATGCAACATTATTTGTATCTCCATATGCCACAGTAGAAATGTTTGAAGGGGACTTTTTTAGTTTGAATCATCCACCAGCACATCCTGAGCAGATGGAACGAACGATTGGTGATTTTAAATGGTCGGGTTTTTTCCTTGCAGGACAAAAAGGTGGACCTCATTTCAAACATATTCGGGATTTATATGTTTACTATGTTCGTAAATATCCAATATTCATTCATTATCTAATGATGGATTACTTCATTTTGTCCGAATATACTTCAAATCCTGAATTTAGATCATTAGTAGATAAATTGCCTGTTTTAGAAACGGCTGAGAGAATGTGGTTTTTAAGAGAACACGCAAATGATAGTTTTGATGAACAAGAATGGAAAAAGCTGTTAAAAACAACACCCATTATGAAAACCACTTATAAAATCAATAAAAAAAGAATAATCACAGGGAGTTATTTATATAAGCTCTTCAACGGAGAATTATATGAATAGGAGGATGTATGAAAAGAAGCAGAACAGAATTTGCAATGTTAAATACAAGTATCGCTCTGGTCATACAACCAGTTTCTGTGGTACTTGGTTTCATTAATCGGACAGTTTTTGTAAGTTATCTTGGTGTAACTTATTTAGGTTTAAGCAGTTACTTGGGTAGTTTACTGTCAATTTTATCTTTAGCAGAACTAGGGGTCGCAGAGGCAATGAGTTATGCACTATACGCGCCCCTAGCTAAAGATGAACATGGGAAAGTCAATGCTTTTATGGTCCTATATAAAAAACTATACAACATCATTGGTATAGCCATCTTTGTGTTAGGAACAATAGCATCCTTATTTTTCCCATATCTGATTAAGGATTATACAATAAACAGTGAATTGTATTGGATTTATTTTATTTTTGTGTTTAATACTAGTTCTAGTTATTTTTTCTCATACAAACGTACATTACTATATGTTGATCAGAGAAACTATGTAGTTAATTTATTAAATTTTGGATTAAACATGCTTCGAGTATTATTACAAATTGCAGTCATCGTTTATACCCAAAATTTTATTTTCTATTTATTGATAGAAACGGTATTAAATATCATTGGTAATATAGTCATGTCGCATATTGTGAATCGTTTATACAATTATTTGTATAATGAAGAAATGACCCCTATCAATCAAGAAGAAAAAACCAAATTCATTCGAAACATTAAAGGAAATATCCTTGGTAGTATTGGAGAAAAGGTTGTTTTTCAAACAGATAGTATTTTGATGGCGAAATTTATTAACTTAGCGGTAATCGGAATCTATGGAAATTATACCTATGTTTTAGGATTCGTTGGACTGATTTTAAACACTGTCATCAATTCCGTCATTGCATCTATAGGAAATTTAGTTCATTCTGAAAATACGACTGTTAAGGAAACATATCGATTCCTTAAAAAATTTCAGTTCATCACTTTCAGCATGACTTATTTTGGGAGTATAGGTTATCTATTATTTATCCACCCATTCATGTTGATTTGGTTAGGCGAAAATAATTCCTTCACCCTAGGGGTTGAACTATTGATTGTCATTAACTTTTTCCTTTCAAGTTATAGAAAACCAAGTTTAATATTAATTTCAGTACACGGACTAAGTTATGAACAAAATAAGAAAGTTGTTGCAGAAATTGCACTCAACATCTTCTTTTCGCTATCCTTTTTAGCTGGGTTTAAATTAGGCGTAGCTGGAATATTATTAGGCACAATCTGCTCGACTATATTAACTTGTTCATGGTATGAACCCTATAGTGTATTTAAGTATGGTTTGAAAACCTCCTCAAAAGAATATTTTAGAACGATGATACAACATTTTATTCTAGCAGGATTAAGTATCCTATGTATTAGCTTGTTGGAATTATTTGTTTTTACAACAATGGATTTCATCTGGACTATCGTTATTAAAATTGTCCTTTATTTGGCAATCTTGTGTGCATATATTTTCGTGTTTAGAAATCATGAAGGTGGAAAACAAATTATATTAATGATTCAAAAAATATTAAAGTTAAAAATAAGGTGGTAAAAATATGAAACGAATATTAGTTTGTGGTTTGGTTCCAGATATCGGTGGACTAGAAAAAATTGTTGTCGATTTTTATAATCATATCGATACATCTGAATTTGAACTGGAATTTTTACTGCAAGGTCCTGAAAACGTTGAATTTAGTGATCATTTTAAGAAGCTTTGTCGCAATCCTATAGTCGTTCATAGAATTCCAAAGTTAAGACCTCACATTAAACAAGCACTAAAAGAATGGGATCGTTTCTTTAAGGAAAATGCTCATCGTTATGATATTTTATGGTCGAATCAAAATGGCTTGACACATTTAGAATTTTTAAAATTGGCAAAAAAATATGGGATAAAAAAAAGAATTGTTCATGGACATTGTGCGACAGCAGATAAATTTTATCGCTTTGTTCATCCAGTCAATCGTCTTTTTGTCGGAAAATATGCGACAGATTTTTGGGCTTGCGGAACTGAAGCACTGAACCATTTTTATCATGGTCGAGAACGAGATAAAGCTTTGGTTATTCACAACGCTATTGAGGTAGAAAAGTTCTTATATGATGAAGAGAAGAAAATTCAACTTCGAAAAGAATATCATATTCCAGAAAATTGCTTGGTGGTAGGACAAGTTTCTCGATTATATGAAAAACAAAAAAATCAAAGTTTCTGTATTAAGGTATTTTCTGAAATCGTCAAAAAAGAACCAAATTCTTGTTTAGTGTTTATCGGAAGAGGGGATACATCATTTTTACAAAATATTGCAGAACAATACGGAGTAGCAGATAAAGTTATTTTTACAGGTCTGAAAACAAATGTCGGTGAAATGTTAAACCTTCTTGATGTTTTCTTTTTCCCGTCTAATTTTGAGGGATTACCAATTGTACTAATTGAAGCACAAGCAAATGGACTTCCTGTTGTAACAGCGAGTCACTTGCCAGATGCTAAAATTTTAGATAATTACGATAACAACTTGTCGCTGACAGATTCTCTTGAGGAGTGGGCCGATAAGATTTTATATGTTAAAAATAATCGAGTAATTGATAGAGATTATGTTTATAATAAAATAAGCGAAAGTGGTTATGAAATAAAGTCAGCAACAAAAAAATTAGAGCAGTTATTGGATAGATAAATTGTAAATAGATGTTTCAATTTTAAATTTGTATTATTTTTTTGAGTTTTATAAACCATAATATAAAAAATAAAGGCAATTTAAATGGTGTGAACTTTTTGGTGAAATCTAGCTCAATTCGTGTATTTTTAGGGTAAAATTCACACCATTTAAATGAAAGTTATTTAAATTAGATGAAATTTTGTTTTCTGTAAATGTCGGAAAACATTGATTTTAAGCGCATCTTGAAACTTATTCAAATAGAAGTATTTCCAACCAGGTCTTAAGAAAGCACGTAAAGCTAGCCAGTTCTCAAAACGTTAATCAATACGATACTATCAACGTTTCGAAACACTTCATGGTTCACCCCATGGGGTGTTTTTTGATGATTTTTAGCAAAATGACGAAGTAGTACAGTAGGTGGTGGATTGTCTCTATAAGGAATGATGGGTGTAGTTTTTTGATTAGTCATTGGGTATATGTTTGCGTTTTCAAAAGAATATGATATAATCAATATATAGATAAAAATAAATATGAGAGGTGGTCTTATGAGCAAACATGTGACAGATACAGTAACTTTCCGTCATGGTGCCAAAATTGACAGTCGCATTGTCATGCCCCCTATGCTGACTTTTTCAGGGAGTGAGGGTGGTTTTGCAACGGAAGATACCATTCGCTACTATAGTGCGCGTTCCAAAGCGGCAAGCTTGTTAATTACGGAATTCCATTACATGACACCAACTGGCGGACCTTGTTCGGTGCCAGGTTATCCAGAGCAATTGAGTATTCAAGATGACCAGCATCTCGATTCTATCAAGGCGATCGCGACAGCCTTAAAGCAAGACGGAAACAAGGCTATTCTACAAATTCATCATGGCGGTCGTGAAGCTATGGGGCGCGCTGCTAAAGGAAAAGAAGTACTCGCTCCAAGTGCCCTAGATTTCTCTTTTTTATCTTATCCTGTTCGGGAAATGACAAATGAGGAAATTGAGGGAATTATTCAAGATTTTGGTAAAGCAACAAAACGTGCGATTGATGCAGGATTTGATGGGGTAGAGATTCATGGTGCTAATCATTACCTCATCCAGCAGTTTTTCTCAGCTACATCAAATATTCGTACCGATAAATGGGGGGGCTCTCTTGAAAAACGGATGACTTTTGCTCTTGAAGTAGTTAAAGAAGTGAAGCGTGTCATTGCAGAGCATGCACCGAAAGATTTTATTATCGGTTATCGCATTTCTCCAGAAGAAATCCATGGTTCGGTTGTGGGTTACACTTATAAAGAATCAATGCAATTGATTGCAGAAATCGCAAAATATGAGCTGGATTACATCAGTTTATCCATCTGGGGTGGTTACGATGCAAGTCCTAAGGGCGTGGACAAGTCATTTGGACAGCTTTTCAAAGAAGTTGTTGGAGAAGAGACCAAGATTATTGTAGTGGGTTCTGTCTTTAATGAGGCGGATGCTCAGGATGCTGTGGAGCACCATACTGATTTAATTGCTGTCGGACGCGGAACCTTGATTGATCCTCTGTTTGGTCAAAAAATTAAAGATGGTCAAGGAGATACCATTGTTTCAGAAATTTCTCCTGAGCAAGTTGAGAAAATATCCTGGACAGCAGGACTTAATGAAGTATTTACCCGAGCAGACTCTCTCGGTCTGCCGCCACTTCCGGGACATGATTCAATTCTTCACCTTCATAAAGGACTTTTTAGTGAAGCAGCTGCTATTGGCAGTGGCAGCGCAACTTCAGGATCGGATTAAGTTTATGCAAGAAAAGCTAATGCTATTGAAGTCTCAATCAATTAGTGGCTATCTCAATTTGTATAAGAGCTGTTGTGATGCCGTTTTTAAATCACACAGAAACCATACTTGAAAAAGCTCGTATAAATATAATTCAGTAAACGCTTATTTAAATTTATATGGAACACCTTTTTAGGTGTTCTTTTTATTGCTAAGGTATAAAGTTTTTCTGAGATATTGTTTGATGTTATAATAAATATAATTCTACTAAGGAGTGAGGGATAGTTAGTCCGAACTCTTGCTTTTAGAGCAATCGAGTTTAAAATACATGCAAGACTAACATGAGGAATAGATATTTTGCTTGACTTGTCCCGTGGGGACAGTGTTATATTTTAATAAAAGGAGGTGGCAAATGATGTTGAGAAAGGAAATTCAACATAAAACCGGTTTAACAAGAAAAGCAATTGAATATTATGAGGAAAAAGGTCTCATCCATCCTCAGAAATCTGAAAATGGTTATAGAGATTATAGCGAGCAGGACTTGGAAACTCTAATAAAAGTGTCATTGTTCAGAAAAATAGGTCTGAGTATTTCAGAGATAAAGAAATGTTTGTTTTTAGATGATGGGGCACTAGCAGGAGTTTTAAGAAAAAAACAACATCAACTAGATATGGATCAGAAAAGAAAAGGGCTACTTGAACTGATTGCTAAAGGAGAAAATCTAGAGCTTATCAATGAAAAAGTTAACTTGATTGAAGCAGAAGAATCAATCTATGAAAAATTAGAGAGAGTCTTTCCTGGATATTTTGGACAGATGATCTTTGCAGCCTATCAACCATTCTTTCAAGAACCATTGGGAAAAGAAGGAGAAGAACCATTTGAAAAATATGTTGAATATTTAGATCAACTTCCGATATTTGAATTAAGCAAAGAGGAAAAAGATTATATCGAAGAGGTGAGCTCTCCCTTTGATATGGAGGTTTTAAAAGATGTTAGTCAAGCCAAAATAGATGCAATTCAACATATTGAAGAATGGCTGAAGGATAATAAAGATGCGATTTCGCAATATGAATCCTATAAGAATAGCGAAGAGTATCAAAACAGCATGGTGAAACAGATTCAAGATAAACTGCAAAAGTTCATGGAAGATAACAAGTATTATGAGATCGCAATACCTCTTATTCGAAGTTTTAGTAAGAGTTATCATACGTATTATGAAAAATTGCTAAAGGCAAATGAACAGTACCAAAATCTTAAAGGTTAAGGGAAACAACAAGCCCCCACTTTAAAAAAGTAGGTGCTTTTCGTTTTGAGGGAAAGATGATTTCCTTGCCAAGTCTTCCTTTTCTATAGGGGCTATTTTGTAAAACCTTGTATAAAAAAATTGTGAGTGAAGAGTACCCACTGTTTTAGGTGAATGAAATGATTCAATACAATTATATCAACCGTTACAGAGATTCAAGAGGGGTTTCTTGCCTACCTTTTATTGAGTTGTGAAATGACGAGGATTTCCTGCAATCTCAATATTTCGTAAAATAGAAAAGCTCAGCCTTCTCCGCCTAAGTGTTAGGCTAGGATGCTGAGTCTTTCCGTGTGCTACTACAATAATGTTTGTAAGCTTTCCTCAATTGCTTTTGGCTTAGTTTTGGATGAGAAACGCTCAATCACCTGTCCGTTGCGGTTAATCAAGAATTTAGCGAAGTTCCATTCGATTCGTTTCCCTAGGGGACCGGATTTCTGTTCTTTCAGCCAATTATAGAGCGGATCTGCTTCCTTACCATTGACTTTGATTTTAGCAAATCGTGGAAAGCTTGTTTGATAATGCAGGCTACAAAAACTGTTGATTTCTTCTGCACTTCCTGGCGCTTGTCCCATAAACTGATTGCAAGGAAAATCTAAAATTTCAACCCCCTGCTCTTTGTAGCGTTCGTAGAGGTCTTGTAGTTCTTCATATTGGGAAGTTAAGCCGCATCCTGTAGCAGTATTGACAATCAAGAGAACTTTCCCTCGATAAATGTCTAGGGAGAATGGTTGATTGTCTTGGTCTAGAACGGAATAATCGTATATAGTGGTCATTAAAAGTCTCCTTTTCGGTATTTAAGATGGTTTTATTTTTTTCGCTTTCCCAAAACAAACTGTTGAGGTCTGTTTGGAGAGTGTGGGCTAGATTGAGACAGAGCTCCAAGCTAGGATTGCACTTGTTATTTTCAATCATGTTGATGGATTGTCTTGAAATCTCGACGGTCTTAGCGAGTTCTAGCTGAGACCGTCCCGGTTCTTTGCGGAAATATTGGATGCGCTTCATGTAATTCTTTTTTAAGATAATGTCGCACATACTTGAATATATTGTATTCTTGTCAGTGAAAACTGTCAAGTATATTTGATAGTTGTTTCGAAAATAGGGTAGAGTTGTCTGACAAGTGCAAGCTGATTAGAATTATGGTAAAATAGATAAGATATGACAAAAGAATTTCATCATGTAACGGTCTTGCTTC
>ERZ773099.1064-NODE-1064-length-20856-cov-7.315946_pt1 | contig 20856 bp, 32 predicted proteins | sample MGYA00511120_ERZ773099 | MGnify/ENA primary metagenome ERZ773099 (study PRJEB29015, sample SAMEA2738012) | human oral metagenome | biome: human oral; feature: human-associated habitat; material: dental | place: China | collected 2104 ...
CCAATGATAATATTATAAAAGCTGGGAAAGAAAATATTGATTCTATTTTTAACTTCAATGATAAGTTGAAATCAGAGTTAAAAAATGACTTCTTAAATCTTACTGTTGTAGTTGAGGGAAGACTTGATAAAATAAATGAGAGTGTAGAAGTTAAGTTAGAAAAAAGTTTTGAAGATACTAAAAAGACATTTAGTAATGTAATGCAAAGTTTAGGAAGACTTGACGAAGCTCAAAAAAAGATGGAGTTTTTATCGAATAATGTTCAAAATTTAAATAATGTTTTGACAGATAAAAAAACTCGTGGGATTTTTGGGGAAGTTCAATTGTATCAGGTTTTATCTTCGGCGTTCGGAGGTAATAATGAAATTTACCAAAAGCAATATAAGCTTTCAAACGGAATGATGGTAGATGCAGTTTTATTTGCACCTGAGCCTGTTGGAACTATTTGTATAGATAGTAAATTTCCGTTGGAAAATTATAGGAGAATTTTTGAAGATGTATCTGATAATAAGCAAGAAAATGAAAAAAATTTTGAACAAAATATAAAGAAGCACATTGATGATATTTCTTCAAAATATATAATAAAAAATGAAACAACAGATCAAGCGATTTTGTTTTTGCCCGCGGAAGCTATATTTGCATATCTTAATGCTTATATGCCTAAAATTATTGAGTATGCCTATTCAAGGCGAGTTTGGATTACATCTCCAACTACGATGATGGCAATACTTACAACAATACAAGCAGTATCTCAAAATTTAAAACAATCTCAATATGCATTAGAAATTCAAAAAGAATTGAACTCACTTTCTGATGAGTTTGAAAGATATGCTAAGAGATGGGAAACTCTAGAAAAAGATATAAACAAAGTAAGTAAAGATGTAAAAGATATTTTTACAACTTCTACAAAAATTACAAGACGATTTGATAATATAAAAAATGTTGAGGTCTTTGAAAAAGAAGATGTAGGAGAAGTTTTAAAAATTTCAGAATAAATTTTAAGAATGGGAGTATGTCAGGACAATCAGTTTTCTGTATACTGCCATTTTTTGTGTTTTTTTATGAAAATAATTTTAAATTTCAAAAAAGTTATATTTTTTGTTTAGACAAAATTTTAGAGGGTAGAAAATAATGGAGTTAGCTTTTCCTAGATGAATTTTTTTAATTTAATTAATACGATAAATACTCGTTTGTTAATTTGGAAGAGAGTGATTTATATTTTAATTAAACTTATCTAGATTAAATAACTCTAAAATTTTTAAATATTTTCATAAATTCAAATTATGAAATATTTTTTGGGGGTAAAAAATGAAGAAAAAAAGAATTGTTTCAGCAGTATGTTTAGCAACTATGATTTCTACAACAAGTGTATACTCAACTACTGCTGCAGAAAAATCAACAGTCCCGACGGATTCTCGGGCTACAAATGTATCAAAGGCATCAGATAACGATGATCAAAAAGCTTTAAAAGCAAAAGAAGAGGCAAAAAAAGAATTAACTGTTTATGCAAATAGTATTATAGATAAAGTTAATTCAGACAGTTCTCTTACAACAGAAGAAAAGAAAGTAGCTGTTGACAAATTGAAAAAAGCCTTAGAAAGAGCTATAAACCAAGTTAATATCTTACATACTCATAAGTATGTTGATTTAATAAAAAGAGAGATGAAACAAAAGATTGATGAGGCTTCAATTGTTAAAAACAAAATCAAAGATGAATCTAAAAAAACTATTGATGAAGAGTTAAAAAAACGAATCAAAATCATAAATGAAGTTGATGAATCAACAAATGAAGAAAAAGGTATAGCGATTGAAAAAGCTAAAAAAGAAGCAGAAAAAGCTAAAATAAATATTAATAATGCTAAGACAAATGCGGAAGTTCAAAAGGCGAAGAATGACGGAGTTGCTGAAATTCATCATTCAAATCCTGAATCAAAAATAAAAGAAAATGCCAGAAAAGCTATTGACGCTGTTGCTAAGTCAAAAATAGAAAATTTTACTGCTGACACAAACGCAATGGAAGATGAAAGACAAAAAGCCATAAGGAATGTTGATGAAGAAGTTAGAATGGCTAAAGTTGCTATTGAAAATGCAAGAACAAAAAAAGAAGTTGAAGATATAAAAAATAAATTTATCGAAAAAATTAAAAATATAAACATTAACCAAAAATCAGTAAAAGAAGATGCTAAAAAAGAATTAACGGATTATGCTGAAAAATCCAAATCTAAAATTAATTCAGATTCAACTCTTATAGATGAAGAAAAGAAAGTTGCAGTTGAAAAAGTTGAAGATATTTTGAAAAAAGCATTGAATCAAATTGATAATATAGCACAGGATAATTTTATTGATACTGTTAAACAAAAAGTAAAAGAAGATATTGATAAAGCCGGTATAATTGAAAACAAAGCTAAAGATGTAGCTAAAAACTCCATTGATAAAGCAATACAAAAACAAATTGAAAAAATAAATTCCGAAAAAGATTCAACTAAAGAGGAAAAAGATGAGTCTATAAACAAATTAAATGCTAGAGTTATGAAAGCAAAAATGACTATTGATAATGCAACAACAGCTAAAGCTGTTGAAAACGCAAAAAATGATGGCATTAAGAATATTGAACTTATAAAGGCGGAAACAAAAATCAAAAAACTTCTTAAAAAAGCTGTTGAAGATAAAAATGAAACAATAAAAACAGATGTCTTTAGAAAGGCTAAAAAAGAAAAACAAGATGCTTATCTTAAAGCTATAGAAGAAGGACAAAAGATTCTTGATGAACCTATGGCAACAAAAAAAGATGTTGAAGATGCTAATAAATCCATTGAAATTGCAAAGAAATCTTTAGACGGTAAAGCTATGGGGCAAGATAAAGGCAAAGACAAAGACAAGGCTAAGGATAAAGATAATGGCAAAATAAAAGATAAGAGTAAAGATAACGGCAATTCAAAAGATAAGGCTAAAGATAATGGTAGTACTAAAGAAAAGGACAAAGCTAAAGATCAAAATAGAATTAATGCTCCTAATAAATCAAAAGGTTCAAAAGTTTCTAATACACAAAAGAAATCTAAAAGCAAATTACCGAAAACTTCTTATTCAAACGGAATTGTTGCCTACGGAATTTCAATTTTAGCAAGTGCATTTGGAGCTTTTTCAATTAGAAAAAAGAAGAAAGAAGATTAACGGATTTAATAAAATAGTTAATTACTATATTACGAATATTTTAAATGTAAAGGTAGTGTATCAAGACTAAAAAGATTGATATACTACCAATTTTTTTGTGTTTTTATAATGCTTTTATAAGTTTGAAAAAAAGTAAAAAAAATTTCAAAAAAATTATAAAAAAGTATTGCAATAATAGAAATGATGTAGTATAATATATGGGTGCTTATATGCACACAATAGGCGTTGACGAAATAGGTTGCTCAAATTAATGGCTATTTTCCAGCCTTTGAGGTAATTATTTCTGAGTATGTCGAACTAGATTTCGGCGACAGGTCGCCGTATTTTTTAGAAGTGAAAATGGAACACACGGATGAGTTGATACGGAAGACCTAGTTGCATGATGCCAAAACATGCGAAATAAGGAGGTAAAAAAATTGGCAAACAAACAAAAAATCAGAATTAGATTAAGAGCTTACGATCATGAATTAATCGATAGCTCAGCACAACAAATAGTGGAATCTGCAAAGAGAACTGGTGCAGAAGTATCAGGACCTATTCCACTACCAACAGAAAAGGAAATCATTACAATCTTAAGAGCTGTTCACAAATACAAAGATAGTAGAGAACAATTCGAACAAAGAACACATAAAAGACTTATTGATATCCTAAATCCTAACCAAAAAACTTTGGAAAGTTTAAAGAAATTAAATCTTCCAAGTGGTGTAGATATCGAAATTAAGTTATAAATCTTAGAATGATTGTAAAATCAATCCGCTGTAAGTAATAGGAGGTGTACTCAATGAAGAGTATTTTAGGTAAGAAAATTGGAATGACTCAAATATTTGCTGAAGATGGTTCAGTTATTCCGGTAACAGTTGTTGAAGCGGGCCCTATGTTCGTTACACAAGTTAAAACTGTTGAAAATGATGGCTATAATGCAATCCAATGTGGATATGTAGACAAGAAAGAAAAGAAGGTTACAAAACCTCTTAAAGGACATTTCGATAAAGTAAGTGTTGGATACAAGAGATTTGTAAGAGAATTCAGATTAAACGAAGGCGAAACTTTTGAAACTGGACAAGAAATTAAAGTTGACTTATTTGCTGAGGGAGATAAAGTTGATGTTATCGGAACTTCAAAAGGTAAAGGTACTCAAGGTGCTATTAAGAGATGGAATTACGGAAGAGGTCCTGAAGGACATGGTTCTAAATCTCACAGAGTAGCCGGGGCTAGAAGTGCTGGTACTTATCCGGGTAGAGTACTTAAAGGTAGAAAAGCAAGTGGAAAAACAGGAAATGAAAAGAGTACTGTTCAAAATCTTGTTGTTGTAAAAGTTGACGTTGAAAAGAACCTAATTCTTGTAAAAGGTGCTATTCCAGGACCTAAAGGTGGTTTAGTAACAGTTAGAGAAGCGGTTAAAAGATAGTTTAAGGAGGATAAATAATGCCTAAGGTTAATGTTTATAACCAACTTGGAGAAGTTGTTGGTGATATAGAATTAAACGAAGCTATTTTTGGTATTGAAGTTAATGAACATGTTGTTTATGAAGTAGTAAAGAACCATTTAGCTAATAGAAGACAAGGCACTCAATCTGCTAAGACTCGTGCAGAAGTACGTGGAGGCGGTAGAAAACCTTGGAGACAAAAAGGTACTGGTCGTGCTAGACAAGGTAGTATAAGAGCTCCTCAATGGAAGGGTGGCGGAGTAGTATTCGCACCAAAGCCAAGAAGCTACAGATACTCAGTTCCTAAAAAAGTAAGAAGACTTGCTATGAGATCAGTTCTTACTTCAAAAGTTCTTGAAGGAGAATTAAGAATTTTAGATGCTTTAACAGTTGATGCATTTAGCACTAAAAAAGCAAAAGAAATTTTGAAAAATTTAAGTTTAGAAACAAAAACTATGATAGTTTTACCTGAAGGAAATGAAATGATTGTAAAATCATTCGCTAACCTTCCAAAAGTTGAAACTGTTGTTGTAGATTATATGAATGTTTATGATTTAATGAGATTTGATAATCTTGTAATTGTAAAAGATGCCTTATCAAAAATTGAGGAGGTGTATGCATAATGACAGCATATGATATTATTATTAAACCAGTTGTAACTGAACGTTCAATGGAAAATATGGAATCAAAAAGATACACTTTCAAAGTTGATACTAGGGCTAATAAATCAGAAATAAAAAAAGCCGTAGAAACAATTTTTGGTGTAAAAGTTAAACAAGTAAATACAATGAATATTACTGGTAAGAAAAAAAGAATGGGAGCTAATGTTGGCAAAAGACCTGATTGGAAAAAAGCCATTGTTACTCTTACAGAAGATTCAAAAGAAATTGAATTTTTTGAAAGTATTTAATATAGGAGGTAATATTAATGGCTATTAGAAAGTATAAACCAACTTCTGCTGGTGTACGTGGAATGAGCGTTTTAACTTTTGATGAAATAACTAAGACTAAACCTGAAAAGTCATTATTAGTTTCTTTATCAAAATCAGGCGGAAGAAATTCATTAGGTAGAGTTACCGTTAGACATAGAGGTGGCGGTGCTAAAAGAAAATATAGAATAATAGATTTTAAAAGAAATAAAGATGGAGTACCTGGAAAAGTTGCTTCTATCGAATACGATCCAAACAGAACTGCTAATATAGCATTAATCCACTATTTAGATGGAGAAAAGAGATATATTTTAGCTCCAGAAGGATTAAAAGTTGGAGATAAAATTGAATCAGGAGAAAATGCAGATATCGTAATCGGTAATGCATTAAAATTAAAAGACATTCCTGTTGGTACAAATGTTCATAATGTTGAGTTAAAACCTGGAAAAGGTGGACAACTTGTAAGAAGTGCTGGATCTGAAGCTCAATTAATGGGTAAAGAAGGAAAATTTGCACAATTAAGATTACCTTCAGGTGAATTTAGATTAGTTCATTTAGAATGTAGAGCTACTGTTGGACAAGTTGGTAATTTAAGTCATGAACTTATAACTATCGGTAAAGCGGGAAGATCAAGACATATGGGTAAGAGACCTCATGTTAGAGGATCTGCAATGAACCCAGTGGATCACCCTCACGGTGGTGGGGAAGGTAGAACTCCTGTTGGACGTCCAGCACCTTCAACTCCTTGGGGTAAACCAGCTTTAGGACTTAAGACTAGAAAGAAAAATAAAAAGTCTAATAAGTTCATAGTAAGAAGAAGAACTAAAAACTAATTAAGGAGGAAAACAAATGGGTAGATCTCTTAAAAAAGGACCATTTTGTGATGATCATCTTTTAAAGAAAATAGATGCATTAAATAGTGCAGATGAAAAAAAAGTTGTAAAAACTTGGTCAAGAAGAAGTACAATTTTTCCACAATTTGTTGGACATACTATAGCTGTTCATGACGGAAGAAAGCACTTACCAATATATATTACTGACGATATGGTAGGACATAAACTTGGAGAGTTCGTTTTAACTAGAACTTACAAGGGTCATGTTGGCAAAAACGAAAAAAATAGTAAAGTAAGATAATAGATAAGGAGGAGATAACATGCAAGCTAAAGCAATTGCAAAATATCAAAGAATTTCACCTCTTAAAGTAAATTTTATTTGTAGAGAAATAAGAGGAAAGCATGTAGATGAAGCTTTATCTATTCTAAGATTCACTCCTAAAGCGGGTGCTAGATTATTAGAAAAGGTATTAAAATCAGCTGTTGCTAATGCAGAAAATAATCATAATTTAGATAGAAAAGACCTTTATGTATTAGAAGCTTATGCAAATGATGCTCCAGTTATGAAAAGATGGAGACCAAAGGCTAAAGGTTCAGCTTACCCAATTTTGAAAAGATCAAGTCATATTGGTGTAACGGTAGCAGAAAGATAGTATAAGGAGGATAAAAAATGGGTCAAAAAGTTAATCCTCATGGGTTAAGAGTTGGAATAATAAAAGATTGGGACTCAAGATGGTTTGCCGATAAAAAAGAATTTGGTAATTTATTAGTAGAAGACCACAATATTCGTAAACTTGTTAAAAAAGAGGTAGCTCTTTCAGGAGTACCGAAAGTTGAAATAGAAAGATCAGCAAATAGAGTAAAGGTAACAGTTTTTACTGCTAAACCTGGAATGGTAATTGGAAAATCAGGTGCTGGTGTTGAAGAATTAAGAGTTAAGATTGAAAAATTAACTGGTAAAAAAGTAATTGTTAATGTTGAAGAAGTTAAGAGACCTGATTTAAGCGCTCAATTAGTTGCTGAAAACATTGCTGGACAATTAGAAAGACGTGTATCTTTTAGACGTGCTATGAAACAAGCTATGCAAAGATCATTAAAATCAGGAGCAAAAGGAATTAAAACTGCTGTTTCTGGAAGACTTGGTGGAGCTGATATGGCAAGAACTGAAGGATATTCTGAAGGAACAATTCCTCTACAAACTTTAAGAGCTGATATTGAATATGGATTTGCTGAAGCAGATACAACTTATGGAAAATTAGGTGTAAAAGTTTGGTTATACAAAGGTGAAGTTCTTCCAGGAATGAAAGCTGCAGTTATTGAAGAAAAACCTGCAAAAAAAGAAAGAAGAAACAAGAAAGACAATAAGAAAAGATTTAATAAAACTGGTGCTAAGAAAGAAGCTTAGTTGCCGGAAGGAGGAAAGAGTCTATGTTAATGCCTAAGAGAGTAAAATATCGTAGAGTTCATAGAGGCAGAATGACTGGTAAAGCTCTAAGAGGAAATACAATTTCTTATGGAGATTATGCGATTCAAGCATTAGAACCTTGCTGGATGACTGCAAACCAAATTGAATCTGCAAGACGTGCGATGACAAGATATATAAAAAGAGGCGGTAAGATCTGGATTAAAGTATTCCCTGATAAGCCTGTTACTAAAAAGCCTGCTGAAGTAAGAATGGGTTCTGGTAAAGGAGCTCCTGAATACTGGGTAGCAGTTATTAAACCAGGTAGAGTATTATTTGAAATGAGTGGAGTTCCTGTTGAAGTAGCTAGAGAAGCTATGAGACTTGCTGCTCACAAACTACCTGTAAAGACTAAATTTATAACTCGTGAGATGAAGGAAGGTGAAGCTAATGAAAATTAAAGAAATTCGCCAAATGAATGATAGTGATTTACAAGCAAAATTAAAAGATTTAAAAGTAGAATTATTTAATTTACGTTTTCAATTAGCCACTGGACAATTAGAAAATCCTATGAGAATTGGTGGCATTAGAAAAGATATAGCTCGTGTTAAGACTATTATCAGAGAACGTGAGCTTAATGCTGGAAAGGAGGCTTAATACTATATGGAAAGAAATAGTAGAAAAGTCATAATAGGAAATGTAGTTTCTAATAAAATGGATAAGACTATTGTTGTAGAAGTTGCAACTTTTGTATCTCACCCACTTTATAAAAAACAAATGAAAAAGACTACAAAATTTAAAGCACATGATGAAAATAACGAATGTTTAATTGGTGATAGAGTTAAAATTATGGAAACAAGACCTCTTTCAAGAGAAAAGAGATGGAGACTTGTTGAGATACTTGAAAGAGTAAAATAATTTTCATCTGGAAAGGAGTATCGTATGATTCAAACAGAAAGTCGTTTAAAAGTTGCTGACAACTCTGGCGCTAAAGAACTTCTTGTTATCAGAGTACTTGGTGGTACTAATAAGAAATATGCAAAAGTTGGCGATATAGTAGTTTGTACTGTTAAAAGTGCTACACCAGGTGGAGTTGTTAAGAAAAGTGACGTTGTTAAAGCGGTAATTGTTAGAACAACAAATAGCATAAAAAGAAATGATGGAAGCTACATTAGATTTGATGATAATGCAGCGGTAATTATAAAAGATGATAAGAACCCAGTTGGTACAAGAATTTTCGGTTCAGTTACAAGAGAGCTTAGAGCTGGTAACTTTATGAAAATTATATCTCTTGCACCTGAAGTATTATAATAGGAGGTGTTAGAATGAAAATTAAATCTGGAGATACTGTTATTGTAATTGCAGGAAAAGATAAAGGAAAAACTGGAAAAGTACTTAAAACTTTAGTTAAAGAAAATAGAGTAATAGTTCAAGGAGTAAACATTCAAACTAAACACAAGAAAGCTAAGAGTCCTAAAGATGAAGCTGGCTTATTAAAAATTGAAGGAAGTATTGATGTTTCAAATGTAATGTACTTTGACACTAAAGTAAATAAACCTTCTAGAATTGGTTATTCTCTTGAAGGAGATAAAAAAGTTAGAATCAGTAAAAAAAGTGGTTCAAAAATAGATAAATAGTTGAAAGGAGGAATCTTAAGTGACTTCCAGAATGCAAGTTAAATATAAAGAAGAAATAGTTTCTGCTTTAATGGAACGTTTTAAATATAAAAATATTATGGAGGTTCCTAAACTTAATAAGATAGTTATCAACATTGGTTTAGGTTCAGCTAAAGATAATCCAAAAGTTTTAGAAAGCGCTTTAAGAGATTTGGAAATTATTTCAGGTCAAAAGCCTGTAATAACTACTGCTAAAAAATCAATTGCAAATTTCAAATTAAGAGAAGGTATGAAAATTGGTACTAAAGTAACTCTTAGAGGAGAAAAAATGTATGATTTTCTAGATAGATTAGTTAATATAGCTCTTCCTCGTGTAAGAGACTTTAGAGGTGTTAGCGCATCAAGCTTTGATGGAAGAGGAAATTACGCATTAGGTATAAAAGAACAATTAATATTCCCAGAAATCGTATATGATATGATTGATCAAATAAGAGGAATGGATATTATAATAGTTACTACTGCTAAGACTGATGAAGAGTCAAAAGCACTTTTAGAGCTATTAGGAATGCCTTTTAAAAAGTAGTAGGGGGAGAAATTTAATGGCTAAAAAATCAATGGTACAACGTGAATTAAAACGTCAAAAGTTAGTTGAAAAATATGCTGCAAAACGTGCAGAATTAAAAGCCAAAGGGGACTATGTTGGATTAAGCAAATTACCAAGAAATGCTTCACCAACTCGTTTACACAATCGTTGTAAAATAACTGGACGTCCTCATGGATACATTGGAAAATATGGAATCAGCCGTATTGTATTCCGTGAATTAGCTTACAAGGGAGAAATTCCTGGCGTTAAAAAGGCTAGTTGGTAATATTAAATAAAGGAGGAAGCTTATATGATGACTGATCCTATAGCAGATATGCTTACAAGAATTAGAAATGGTAATAACGCAAGACATTCATCTGTTGAAATACCTGCATCAAAAATGAAAAAGAATCTTGTACAGATTTTATTAGATGAAGGTTTTATTGAAGGATATAATGTAATTGAAGATGACAAACAAGGAATCATCACAGTTGACTTAAAATATGGAAAAAACAACGAAAAAGTTATTTCAGGACTTAAGAGAATTTCAAAACCGGGTTTAAGAGTTTATGCTAGAAGCCATGAAATTCCTAAAGTTTTAGGAGGACTTGGAATTGCAATTATCTCAACATCAAAGGGAGTTGTAACTGATAAAGTTGCTAGAAAAGAAGGTATTGGTGGAGAGGTTCTTTGTTACGTTTGGTAACATGTTTAAGGATTAAAACTAAGGAGGTAAACCAATGTCAAGAATTGGATTAAAACCAATTGTTGTTCCTGCTGGAGTTGAGGTAATCTTAGGTGAAGAAAACTTTGTTGAAGTAAAAGGACCTAAAGGAAAATTAGCTCAACAATTATGCAGTGAAATGAACATTAAGATAGAAGGAGATACAATAAATATAGAACGTCCTTCTGAAATAAAAAGACATAAATCACTTCATGGTTTAACAAGAACACTTCTTGCTAACATGATTGAAGGTGTTTCAAAGGGATTTACTAAAACTTTGATTATAGAAGGAACTGGATATAGAGCAGCTAAGGCTGGAAACAAATTAACTTTAAACTTAGGATATTCTCATCCAATTGAAATATTAGATCCAGAAGGAATTACTGTAGAAGTTCCTGAACCTACTAAGATAGTGATTAATGGTATAGATAAACAAAAACTTGGAAACTTTGCAGCTAATATTCGTGCTCATAGAAGACCTGAACCATACAAAGGTAAAGGTGTAAGATATGAAGGAGAATATATCAGACGTAAAGTTGGTAAGACTGGTAAATAGAAAGGAGTGAAATTTAATGTTAAAGCAAATTAACAAAAATGAAAATAGAAAAGCAAGACATGCTAGAGTAAGAAAAAAAGTTTCTGGAACTCCTGAAAAACCAAGATTAAATTTATATAGAAGTAATACTAATATATATGCTCAAATTATAGACGATACTAAAGGTGTAACTTTAGTTTCAGCTTCAACTTTAGATAAAGAATTCGCTTCTTTAGAATCAAAATCAAATAAAGAAGCTGCTAAGGCTGTTGGCCTTGCAATTGGTAAAAAAGCAGTTGAAAAAGGCATTACAGAAGTAGTTTTTGATAGAAGTGGATATTTATATCACGGAAAAGTTAAAGAGTTAGCTGAAGGTGCCAGAGAAGCTGGACTTAAATTTTAGTATCAGGAGGGTAATTAATGGAACTTTTAATTAAAGAAGTAGAAGGATTAGAATTAGAAGAAAGAGTAGTTGCCATCAACCGTGTTACTAAAGTAGTAAAAGGTGGTAGAAACTTTAGATTTAGTGCTCTTGTAGTAGTAGGAGATGGAAACGGACATGTTGGTGTTGGTGTTGGTAAAGCACTTGAAGTTCCTGAAGCTATTAGAAAAGGTGTACAAGATGCTAAGAAACATGTAATTAGAGTACCTCTTGTAAACACTACAATTCCTCATGAAATTGTTGGAGTTTTTGGAGCTGGTAGAGTTTTATTAAAACCTGCTGGAGCCGGTACTGGAGTTATCGCTGGTGGTCCTGTTCGTGCGGTTTGTGAACTTGCAGGAATTAAAGATGTAAGAAGTAAGTCTTTAGGAACTACTAATGCTAGAAATATAGTTAATGCAACTATGGAAGGGTTAAAGAATCTTAAGAGAGCTGAAGATATAGCTAGATTAAGAGGAAAATCCGTAGAAGAAATATTAGGTTAAGGGGGGCTTTTAAAATGGCAAAGCTCAAAATAACACTTAAAAAGAGTAAAATTGGTAGAATAGAAAAACATATTAAAAATGTTGAAGCTTTAGGTTTAAAAAAAGTTGGTCAAACAGTTGTTAAGGAAGATACTCCATCAATTAGAGGTATGATCAATAAAATAAGTTTTATGCTTGAAGTTGAAGAAATTTAAGGAGGTATAAAGCGTGAAGTTACATGATTTAAGACCTGCTGAAGGTGGAGGCTCAAAAGCAAAAAAGAGACTTGGTAGAGGTTACGGTTCTGGACTTGGTAAATACGGCGGTAAAGGACGTGACGGTCAAAATTCAAGATCAGGTGGTGGAGTAAGACCTGGATTTGAAGGTGGACAAATGCCACTATTTAGAAGACTTCCAAAAAGAGGTTTTACAAATATTTTTGCTAAAGAATATGCAGAAGTAAATGTAGAACAATTAAATATTTTTGAAGATGGTACAGAAGTTACTGAAGAATTAATATTTGAAGTTAATTTAGCTAAAAAAGCTAAGGCAAAAGATGGTGTTAAGATTTTAGGTAATGGAGAATTAACTAAAAAATTGACTGTATCTTGCAGTAAATTTACAAAGAGTGCTATCGAAAAAATTGAGAGCACTGGAGGAAAGGTAGAGGTGATCTAATATGTTCAAGACTCTATCAAATGCGTGGAGAATAAAAGAAATCAGAAGTAAAATGATTTTTACACTATTGATGATTGTTGTTTATAGACTTGGTAATATTATTCCAATTCCTTTTATGGACAAAACAGTTGTTAATAAACTTATGAGCAGTAATGCAGGCGGTTTAGTAAATTTATTAGATTTACTTGCCGGAGGTAGTTTAAAACAAATGAGCGTATTTGCTCTTAGTATTTATCCATATATTACAGCATCAATAGTTGTTCAACTTCTTACTATTGCATTTCCAAGACTTGGTGAAATTGCAAGAGATGGGGAAATGGGTAGAAAAAAAGTTGCAAAATATACTAAAATAGGCGCAGTAATACTTGGAATATTTGAAGCTATGGCAATAGCAAATGGACTTTTTGCAAAAGCAATAGTTGCTAAAGGATATATTCAATCAGCATTGATTATTACATCTTTATTAGCAGGTTCTATGTTCTTAGTTTGGTTAGGTGAAATGATTACTGAAAAAGGAATAGGTAATGGTATTTCAATTATTATCTTCCTTGGTATTGTTTCTAACTTACCAACACAAATTGGAACATTTATTTATGGAATTGCGACTGGAACAGTTGGAATTTTAACAATAATAGGTGTTATACTTGCGGCTATAGCAATAGTTGTAATTGTTGTACTTATAAATGAAGGTGAAAGAAAAATTACAGTTCAATATGCTAAGAAAGTTGTTGGAAGGAAGATGTATGGTGGACAAGCTACTCACATTCCTGTAAAAGTTAATATGAGTGGTGTAATGCCGGTAATCTTTGCGTCATCTTTATTAGCTATGCCACAAACTCTTTCATTATTATTTTCTGGTGGAACTCCAAATTGGATTAGTTCATACTTAACAGTTGAAGGTTCAGTTGGTGTGTATGTATATTCAATATTGAATTTTATGTTGATTATATTGTTTGGATTCTTTTATTCATCAATTCAATTTAATACTGTTGAATACGCAAAAAATTTACAACAATATGGTGGATTTATTCCAGGAATTAGACCTGGTAAACCTACCGGAGAATATTTACAAAAAATATCAAATAGAATTACTTTCTCAGGTTCTATTATACTAGCTTTAATTGCTTCAGCACCAATAGTTATTTCACGTATAAGTGGAATGAAAATTAATTTTGGTGGAACATCAGTTATAATTATAGTTGGTGTTGTTATTGAAACAATGAAACAAATAGAATCTATGATGTTAATGAGACACTATAAAGGTTTTTTGAATAAATAGTTTATAGGAGATAAAATATGAGACTAATTTTGTTAGGACCCCCGGGAGCAGGAAAGGGAACTCAAGCGTCAAGTATCGTTGCGGAATATGGAATAACTCATATTTCAACAGGAGATATTTTTAGACATAATATTAAAAATGAAACAGAACTTGGAAAAAAAGTAAAGTCTTATTTAGACAATGGTCAATTAGTGCCGGATGAACTTACTATTGATTTAGTTTGGGATAGACTTTCTAAAGAAGACTGTAAAAATGGTTTTTTACTAGATGGTTTTCCAAGAACTATTAATCAAGCGGAAGCTTTACAAAAAGGCTTAGAAGAGAGAGGTCTTAAGCTAGATAGAGTTATAAACATTGATGTTGATAAGAATATTTTAGTAAAAAGACTTTCAGGAAGAAGAGTTTGTAAAAATTGTGGTGAAACATATCATGTAGATAACAAACCATCTGAAAAAGAAGGAGTTTGTGATAAATGTTCCGGAGAAGTTATTCAAAGAGCAGATGATAATGAAAAGACTGTATTAGATCGTATAGAAGTATATGAAAATCAAACTTTTCCACTAATAGATTTTTACAAAAATTTAGGATTGATTTTAACTGTTGATGGTACTTTGTCTATTGAGGATGTCTTTTCACAAATTAAGGAGTCTCTTTCTTAAAATGTCTAACATTTTGGAGAGTATACTATGGATCTAAATTTTGATTTTAAAGTAGGTCAGGTTGTAAAATCACTTAAGGGCCGTGACAAGGGCGAAGTAATGATCATAGTTGAGGTAATAAGTTCATCATTAGTAAAAGTTGCTAATGGTAGTAACAGACCTCTTTCTAAACCTAAACTTAAAAAGTCAAAGCATTTGCAAATTTATAATGACGTGCTTAAAGATTTTAGTTTGAATCCATTATCATTTAATGATTCTAATTTGAGAAAATTATTAAAATCATATATACAGGATAATGTAGAAAAATAGGAGGTTCTTTAAATGTCCAAAAAGGATGTTATAGAAGTTGAAGGAACTGTTATTGATGCTATGCCAAATACTATATTCAAGGTTAAACTTGCAAATGGTCATGAAATAACAGCTCATATATCAGGAAAATTAAGAATGAATTATATAAGAATTCTTCCGGGTGATAAGGTATTAGTTGAACTTTCACCTTATGATCTGACAAAAGGGAGAATAACTTGGCGAAACAAGTAGCATAGGAGGGACTTAAATGAAAGTAAGACCATCAGTAAAAAAAATGTGCGAAAAATGTAAAATCATCAGAAGAAAAGGTAGAGTTATGGTGATTTGTGAAAATCCAAAGCACAAACAAAAACAAGGTTAATGAAGATGGAGGTGTAGGTAACAGTGGCAAGAATTGTAGGTGTCGACTTACCAAGAGAAAAAAGGGTAGAAATAGGTTTGACTTATATCTATGGTATAGGTAGAAAGACTTCAAACGATATTCTTAGAAATGCTGGAATCAACCCAGATACAAGAGTTAAAGATTTAACTGAAGCTGAAGTTGCTTTAATAAGAGCTGAAATAGATAAATATCTTGTTGAAGGTGATTTACGTAGAGAAATCGCTATGAATATTAAGAGATTAAGAGAAATTAACTGTTACAGAGGAATCAGACATAGAAGAGGTTTACCTGTAAGAGGACAAAATACTAAAAACAATGCCAGAACTAGAAAAGGTCCAAAGAAAGTTTCTGGTACAAAAAAAGGTAAATAAGGAGGGGATTTAATTGGCAATTAAGAAACAAAAAGCTCGTGTTAAAAGAAGAGAGCGTAAAAACATTGAAAAAGGACAAGCTCATATCGTTTCTTCATTTAATAACACTATGGTGACTCTTAGTGACTTAAACGGTAATGTAATTTCTTGGGCAAGTGCTGGACAATTAGGTTTTAGAGGATCAAGAAAATCTACTCCATTTGCTGCACAACAAGCTGCTGAAGAAGCTGCAAAAAAAGCTATGGAACATGGACTAAAAGTTGTAGAAGTTTATGTTAAAGGACCTGGATCAGGTAGAGAAGCTGCTATCAGATCATTACAAGCTACTGGACTTGAAGTTAGTTTAATTAAGGATGTTACTCCAATTCCACATAATGGTTGTAGACCACCAAAGAGAAGAAGAGTGTAATTGTAAACTTTTAAAAGTATTTAAAAGTTTCAATATGAATTAGACTAAGGAGGATAAAGTCTATGACAGAAGATTTAAATACAAATATTGAAGTTTTAGATATAGATCTTGAAAAAAACTATGGTAAATTTGCTATAATGCCTCTTGATAGAGGATATGGCACTACATTAGGTAATTCTATGAGAAGAGTTCTTTTAGGATCTCTTCCTGGTTCTGCCATAGCAACTGTTAAAATTGATGGTGTTGGACATGAGTTTACAACTATTAAAGGTTCAATAGCTGATGTTCCTGAAATTTTAATTAATATTAAGGGAATTGCATTAAAGAAATTTAATGACGAACCTGTAATATTAGAATTAAATGTAAAAGGACCAAAAGTTGTAACAGCTGGAGATATTTCTGAAAATCAAAATGTTGAAATAGCTAATAAAGATCATTATATAACAACTCTTAATGAAGAGGGAGAAATCAGAATGGATTTATTAGTCTTAAATGGTAAAGGCTATAGAGTTAGCGATTTGAATAAAGAATATTGCGATATTAATTCAATAGCAGTGGATTCTTCTTTTTCTCCTGTAAAGAAAGTAAACTTTATGGTAGGAAATACTAGAGTTGGACAAAGTATAGATTTTGACAAGCTTGAAATTGAAGTTTGGACAAATGGAACTATTACTCCACAAGAAGCTCTTTCAACAGGTGCTGGAATTTTTATAGATTACTTAAGTCTATTTAGATCACTACCAGACATTAATCTTGATAATTCAAGTATAAAAGATGGTAAAAATTTAGACACTAATAGTGTTTTATCAAAGAGTGTTGAAGAATTAGATTTATCCCTTAGAAGTTTTAACTGTTTGAAAAGAGCAAATCTTGATACAGTTAAAGATATTATTTCACAAGATATAGAACAACTAAAGAAAATTAAAAACTTTGGTAAAAAATCTGTAGAAGAAGTAGTAGATAAAATGCATGAATTAGGTTTAAAATTTTTAGATGAAGAATAAAAAGAGGAGGTAGTACTTTGGCTAATTTAAGAAAACTTGGACGTAGAGCTGATCACAGAGATGCGATGCTTAGAAATCAAGTTCAATCTCTTTTTGAAAACGGAAAGATTGAAACTACGTTAACAAGAGCGAAGGAAACTAGAAGAGTAGCTGAAAAAATGATAACTCTTGGTAAAAAAGGCGATCTTCACGCAAGAAGACAAGCTTTAGCTTATATTTACAAGACTGAAACAGTTCATAAGCTATTCGAAGAAATTGCTCCACTTTATAAAGAAAGAAATGGTGGATATACAAGAATATTAAAGCTAGGACCTAGACAAGGGGACGCAGCTGAAATGGCGATTTTAGAATTAGTAAAATAATTTGCTTAAAAGCTAATATTAGATTTTAATATAAAATTTAAAAAAAGGCACTGAGAAATTCAGTGTCTTTTTGTATATAATTACTTTTTAAATTTTTAAATTTTTTTTCTTATATCACAAAGCAAATTTTTAAAACATGGAAACCCTGATATTTCGTCAATATTTTTATTATCTGTTAAATAATTTACATTTGCTTTACTCCATTCTTTATTTTGGAAAGGGGAGCCACCACCAACATTGACTTCTAAATCTCCTTTTTCTACTTTATTTGTTACCTTTGCATACATTTCAACACAACCTCTTTTATTAAATACTTCAACACAATCGCCATTTAAAATTCCTCTATCTTTTGCATCATCAGGATTTATTAATACCTCAGGCTTTGGTTGAGATTTTAAAAGGCCAGTTATATTCAAATGTTGTGATCTAAATGTTGATTTTATTCTTGCACCTGTATTTAAAATCAAAGGATATTTTTGAAATAATTCTGGAGTGTTTATTTCTCCTTCTTTAGAAAATATAAACTTAGGAAGAGGTTCATATCCATAAGATTTTAATAGGGTAGAATATATTTCAAATTTACCTGTAGGTGTAGGAAATCCTGTTTTTCCATCAGAAGTTAATAGTCCCTTTTTGTATTTTTTATACTGAAATTTTTTTGTTATTTTTGGAAAATAATATACACCATACTTTTTTAAAGAATCTAAAATTTCTGGAGTATTATAAAATGAATATTCAAAAAGTTCCTTTTCGTTTTTAGGGTATTCACTTCCAAAACCAAGACTTTCGGCGATTAATTGTAAAATATATATATTTGCTTTTGATTCTCCAATAGGCTTAAATATTCTTTCTCTTTTTTCTATTCTATCAGGGTAAATAACAAAACTTTCATCTTCAAAATAAGTTGTAGCAGGAAGTACGACATCCGCATAAAGTGAATCTTTTGTTAAAAACCTATCTACATTAACAAAAAAATCCAAATGTTTTAAAGCTTCTTCAAACAATTTAGAATTTGGATAATTATTAGTTATGGCTGAACCAACATTCAATAGACCTTTTATTTCATAGGGTTCTTTTTCTAATACTGCTTTTGGGAACATTGTAAATTGTGGTTGGCAAACCAATTTTGCAAATAGTGGAAACTCATTTTCTCCAATCATTCTTACATTAGTATCTTTTATATATGGGGTTTTAACTCTATTATAAAGATTATTTTTAGGTTTTATTAAAAGTCCCCCTTTAACGTCTAAATTATTAGTTAATGCCCATAGTGTATATAAACTTCTAATAGTTTGAACTCCTGAATTAGAGTATTCAAGTCCTGTATATGTAAGAAGGCAAGCTGTCTCATTTGAGATTAATTTTGCAAATTTAATAAAAATATTACTATCCACTTTTGTTATTTTTTCACATAATGAAATAGAAAAGTCTTTAGTATAATTTAAAAAATCTTCTTTTCCATAAGTATAATTATCTAAAAAATCTTTATCTAATAAATTATTATTATATAAATAATTTATTAATGATAAAATAAAATAGCCATCTGTTCCAGATTTAATTGGAATATATAAATCTGCTATTTTTGCAATATCACATTTATAATGATCTATAACTACTATTTTACATCCTCTTCTTTTTGCTTTAAGTATTCTATTGTATTTAAAAGGGGGAGAATCGGTTTTTGGATTAGTTCCCCATATAACAATAAGTTTTGAATTTTCTATATCTGGTTCTAACCAAGACGCAGGGAAACCCATAGTTGTTATAGGTGCAAAAACTCCATAACTCACATAACAGAGAGAGGAAACACTACTATTATTTAAACAACCTATTGGTGAAAAAAATCCACCCGGAATTTTTCCTGGAGATTTTATATGAACAAAGTCATCAGTGCTATATTCAAATCCACCTCTTCCAACATGACTCATAAGTGCTTGTGGACCATTTTCATTAATTATTCTTTTGAAATTTTCTCCAATATAATCAATTGCTTCGCACCAACTAGCAGGTCTAAATTTTCCTTCACCTTTATCTCCTATTCGTATTAGAGGAGTTTTAATTCTATCTTCAGAATTTATTATCTCATCTGAATATATTGCTCTTAAGCAAATGGCTGAAGGATTTTTTGACTTTGAAGGTAGGATATTTTTAATATGTCCATTTTCTAGTTCGATTTCAACTTGACAATCTCCTGGACAGATTCCACATATACAGTTCATTTTAGTCAAAGTATCACTCCTTTATTTAACTTGTCTAGGTCTATAAACTTTTTCTAGTACTTCTTCTGTGCTAAGATCCTTATTTATAATTCCAAATTCTTTATAGTCATTAATTACATCAATAAGAGTTTTTTTCATTTGTTCATCACTTACTTTAAAATTATAAGTTTCTAAAAATTTACAATCAGACTCTATATCTCCTGAACCCCAGTTATTTAATTTTAAAACTTTTGCTGTTTCTAATTTATTTTCTTCTATCCAGTCACTAGCTTCTTTATGACCTGCAATTAATTTTGCTGCAGTTATAGGATTTTGTTCGACAAATGTTTTATTTAAAATTAAAGTGCAACAAGGTTCATCTTTAAAATCATCATCAAAAGTAATTGATCTAATTGATCTTAATTCGCCTTTATCTACAAATTTTTTTGCAAATTGATCAGATAGTATTGCTGCATGAACTTCACCATTTTTCATTGCAGGTATAGTAGCAGCTGATTCAATAGCTTTAAATTTTACAGTTTTATAGTCAACATTATCTCTAAATAAAAATCTTAGAGCAATATTATGGTCATGCCCTCCGATTCCACCACCAGATATTCCAACTTGTTTTCCCATCAAATCTTTTGTGGTTTTTATATTAGAGTTATTTAAAACATACATGCTTCTACATCCTGTTTGGGCACCTCTAACAAATATCATATCAACACCATTTAGGGCAGGAACCATAGTAGCAGAAATATGATATGTTATAGCATCTAATTTTCCTGTTCCAATCGCATCATACATATTAGGGCTATTGATTATTTCTGCTTCTAGACCTTGTTTAGCAAAAAATCCTTTTACTTGAGCTATTCCAAGTCCACATGTACATAAAGCACCTTCAAATCCTACTCTAATTTTTTTTCCATAGTATGGTTCTTTTTTCCACTTTTCTTCTAAATTTGAATCATTTAAATCAACAGTTTCCATTTTTAAATTGGATTTCTTTACTTCTGATGAATTATTTTTTGTAGAATTATCATCAACTTTCTTCGCTGTTTTTCCACATCCAATTAGAGAA
>ERZ773099.1065-NODE-1065-length-20849-cov-11.894681_pt1 | contig 20849 bp, 16 predicted proteins | sample MGYA00511120_ERZ773099 | MGnify/ENA primary metagenome ERZ773099 (study PRJEB29015, sample SAMEA2738012) | human oral metagenome | biome: human oral; feature: human-associated habitat; material: dental | place: China | collected 2104 ...
GCGAGCAGAGCGCGAACCTGGTCAAGGTCGATATCCTCCTCAACGGGGACAAGGTGGACGCCTTCAGCGCCATTGTCCACAAGGACGCCGCCTACTCCTACGGGGTGAAGATGACCAGGCGCCTGAAGGACCTCATCCCGCGTCAGCAGTTCGAGGTGCCCGTCCAGGCCGCCATCGGTACCCGGGTCATTGCCCGGGAGACCATCCGGGCCCTGCGCAAGGACATGCTGGCCAAGTGCTACGGTGGTGACATCACCCGTAAGCGCAAGCTGCTGGAGAAGCAGAAGGAGGGCAAGAAGCGCATGAAGGCCATTGGTCGCGTGGAGGTCCCCCAGGAGGCGTTTATCGCGGCCCTGGGGGCGGACACCCCCACGGGAAAGGACAGGTGACGGCCCGCGTCGGGCAGCCGACTGGCCGGGAGGAGCACGATGCAGCAGCACCCGCCCCGCTCCCACGCCATCCGCTCGCGCGTGCGCTCCTTCTCCCGGGCCGGCGGGCGCCTGACTGACGCCCAGCAGGAGGCGCTGGCCCGTTTCGGGGGCAGGTACGTCATTGACGTGCCCCGCGCCGACGCGATCCGCACCGTCGACGCCTCCTTCCGCCTGGACCCGGCTGCCGCCTTCGGGCACCCCGGGCGGGCCCGGCCGCTCGTGGTCGAGGTCGGCTCGGGCGGCGGTGAGGCCCTGCTGGCCCACGCCCTCGCCCACCCGGGGACCGACCACCTGGCCGTGGAGGTGTGGGAGACGGCGATCGCCCGGATCGTGCGTGACGCCGCCAGGGCCAGCCTGGACAATGTGCGCGTGGTGCCTGCCGACGCCGCCCAGCTGCTGGCCACGGCCCTGCCGGTGGGCAGTGCCAGCGAGGTGTGGGTGTTCTTCCCCGACCCCTGGCGCAAGGCCCGGCACCGCAAGCGCCGCCTGGTCACCGAGTCCTTTGCCGACTCGGTGGCGCGCGTGCTGCGTCCCGGGGGCGTGTGGAGACTGGCCACTGACTGGGCCGACTACGCCTGGCAGATGCGTGACGTGGTCGAGGCGGTCTCCTCACCACCTGGGGCGGGGCGGGGATCCGGTCAGGGCCTGCCCCGCCCCCGGCCAGGGGCGGGCGCCGTCAGCCCCTGCTTCCGCCACGACGACGCCGGGGCGCGCCCCGACCTGGGGGCGGGCACGGCGGTGGACGGGGACCCGGGCAACGGCCTGGACCCGGGCTCGCCGTCGGGAGTGCGCGGCGGCTGGTCGGAGCGCTTTACCGGGCGGGTCATGACCCGTTTCGAGGCCCGGGGCCTGAAGGAGGGGCGTACCGTGCGCGACCTGTGCGTGGTACGTACCTCCCAGGCGTGGGTGTCCCCGGGCTAGCCGTCGGGGACGTACGTTAGTCGTTGGGGACGGCTGTCGGGGGCGTACCTTAGCCATTATGGACGTACCTTAGTCGTCGGGGACGTACGTTAAGGGTACGTCGCCAATGGCTAAGGTACGTCCCCGGCGAGTGAGGGGGTGGGGGGAGTGGGTGAGCGGGCGAGTGGGGGAGTCTAGGCGGTCGTGGGGGAGAGGGCGTCGTCGCCCCGCCCCAGGAGGCCGCGCTCCTCGTCGGGCACCAGGCGTGAGACGCCGTAGCCCAGCCAGAACAGGCCCAGCCCCACCGTGAGCGTGCCCACGTAGTACAGGGGCTGTCCCAGGGACGGCAGCACCGGCATGCTCTTCTGGTAGAAGTAGTTCCCGTCCGTCAGCACGTTGGCCACCACCGCCACCAGGGAGTAGGCGACCATCCACCCGAAGGCGCGCCACAGCGCCTCCCGGCTCGGGCGCCAGTCGCTGGTCACCCACGCCAGCGCCGGCATGAGCAGGGTCACGACGTGGTTGACCAGGAAGGTCCAGCCGAACAGGTTCCAGAACGGCCACACCTCCTGCGGGTAGGAGAAGCTGAACCAGGCCCACAGGCTGAAGTAGAACAGCACGTCCATGACCCGCTTGGAGCCGGTGGCCAGGTAGGCCACGCACAGCACCGCCGAGACCCGTGAGATGTGCAGCGGCAGCGACTCCCCCCAGTCCCACCCGGTGAGCGCGTACATGCCGTACAAGGTGGCCTGCTGGGCCAGGGAGGCGATGAGGACCCCCGCACGTACCCGTCGTGCGTGCCTGCGTACCCACCGGCGTCGGCCAATGAGGAGGGCTGCGGCCGCCCCCAGGCAGCCGACGTACGCCATGTGGTCCAGGCCGCCGACAGGTATCCACCCCGGCATCGGGTCAAGGAAGTGCTTCACCCGGTCATGCTAACCGCGCCCGACGGGCATCGCCCGCCAGCACCAGGTGGCGAGTCCGACGTCGCCAGCGGCCCCGGCTCCCTCCTGCCGGCTGGCCCAGGTGGTCCGGGCCGGGGGAGGGGGCTGGCAGTGCGGCTGGTGCGGTGAGCCGGTCCGGGCCGAGTGGGGACATGCTCCCACGGGTCGTTGGGAGTGCTGGCCCTGCCGCCGGTCCGGGCCGAGTGGGGAGGAGTACGCCGGTCTGCCGCTGGCCCGGGTAGCATTCCGGGTCGGAAGGAAGGCGGTGGTCACCATGAGGAGCTCCCCGGACCCCTCCCGGCTCTCATGCTGGTGTGGCTGCGTGGTTCTCGGGGGGCGCTCGTACTGGTGTGGCTGTGCGGCCCGTGAGGGACGCTCCTGCTCGCCCCGGCGCCCCGGGGGCGCGCGGTGAGCCCGAGGCAGCCTGAGGGCGACCCCCTGCCCGGCATGGGGGACCTGCCCCCGCAGGTAGGGGCCCCTGCCCCCGGGGCCCGAGGGACCTCGGGGGCAGGGGTGGTACCTGCGCCGGGGGCCGGGGACCCAGGGGCGGGTACCGGGAGCCGGGCCGCGTCCCGGCCCTTCTCCGTCTACCTGCACGTGCCCTACTGCCGGGTGCGCTGCGGCTACTGCGACTTCAACACCTACACCAACCTCGCCATGGGCCCGGGGGCGTCGGTGGGTGACTACGTGGACACCCTGGAGCGTGAGCTGCACCTGGCCCGGGCCGCCATGGACCGGGCCGGGCTGCCTGCGCGACCGGCCCAGACCGTGTTCGTGGGCGGGGGAACCCCGACCATGCTGGTACCCGGGGACCTGGTGCGCATGGTCGGCATTGTGGGGGAGGTGTTCGGGCTGGCCGACGGCGCGGAGGTCACCACGGAGGCCAACCCCGAGACCGTGGACGAGGCCTACCTGACCGCGCTGGCCCAGGGGGGCCTCACCCGGGTGTCGTTCGGCATGCAGTCGGCGGTGCCGCACGTGCTGGCCACCCTGGAGCGCACCCACCGGCCCGAGCGGGTGCCCCAGGTGGTGGGGTGGGCGCGCCGGGCCGGGCTGCTGACCTCCCTGGACCTCATCTACGGCACGCCGGGGGAGTCCCTGGACGACTGGCGCCGCAGCCTGGAGGCGGCGGTGGGCACGGGCCCGGACCACCTCAGCGCCTACGCCCTGGTCATTGAGGAGGGCACCCGGATGTGGGGGCAGGTACGCCGCGGTGAGCTGCCCATGCCCCAGGACGACGACGAGGCCACCAAGTACGAGGTGGCCGACGCCGTCCTGGCCCGGGCCGGCTACGAGTGGTACGAGATCTCCAACTGGGCGCGCCGGGACGCGACCGGGCGCTCAGGGCGCCCCGGGGCGCTGCTGGAGTGCCGCCACAACCGCGCCTACTGGCAGGACGCCGACTGGTGGGGCGCGGGGCCGGGGGCCCACTCCCACCTGGGGGACGTGCGCGCCTGGAACACCAAGCACCCGCTGGCCTGGGCGCGCCAGGTCGCCGACGGGCGCCTGCCGGTGGCCGGGCACGAGGTCGTCGACGCCGCCGCGCGCGAGCTGGAACGGGTCATGCTCGGCATCCGGCTGCGTGAGGGCATAGCCCTGGACGGCCTGCCGGGCGCCGTCCCCGGGGAGGCTGACGCCGCCGGGGCGGGCGGGGCCGGGCACCCGGGGCCCGCCGTGCGAGAGGAGGGCGGGTCGGGTCCTGGGGAGGGCAGTGGCCCGGGTAGGCCTGGTGGCCCGGGGGCGGGCTGGGCGACGGGCGCCGGGGGTCAGGGCGCTGGGGTCGGGCACCTGGCACCGGTGGTGGGCCAGCTGGTGGCTGACGGCCTGCTCGACGCCTGCGCGGCCGGGCGGGGCCGGGCGGTCCTGACCCTGCGCGGCCGCCTCATGGCCGACGCCGTCACCCGGGCCCTGACCGACGGGCTGTAGACGCTGGGCGCCCGTGGCGGTGCTGCCGGGCGACGGCGTCGAGCGGGCCTGGTGCGGGGCGGGGTCAGGACGAGGGCGTCGTTCTAGGTATAACGCGAGCAGGACAAGGCCCGGTTACAGGGGCCGGGATGGTGGTTGCACATTCATCCTGGGGTCCTGGTCGGGCTGGTGGCGTCATTCCAACGATTTCCCGCCCTGGGAGGCGGAGAGGAACAAGATGAATGTGCAACGCGGACGCCGTTGCACATTCATCCTGCTCTCCGGGCCCCGGGCCGCCAGGTGGATCCGCGAGATCTTGCCATTTTATGATCGCGGTTTATAAAAGAATGTGCAACTCCACCAGTCGGCCCGGCTGTCCCCTACCGCTCCTGGCTGTGGCCTGAGGCGACCAGGACGAACCGGCCGCTGAGCACGCTGCCGCGCCGGGGCGCCGGGGCGGCGTCGTCAACGGGCAGGGCCACCGTCATGGGGACGACGCAGTCGGCGTCAATAAGCCAGAACTCCTGGCCCGTCAGCGTGTTCCGGCGCCTGCCCACCCTGCGGCAGACGGCGGACACCATGGCGGCCGAGTTCGCCTGGTCGGCGTCCGCCTGGCCCGAGGCGAGGCTGAAGAGCCACGGCGAGATGAGGCCGCGGGCGGCCAGGACCGGGCGTCCGCCGCTGGCCGCCCGCCTGGCCCGCAGGTAGGAGCGCTCAGAGCCGTGGACCTCGTAGTCCACCCCCAGGGCGCCCACGCTCACCCGGGCCTGTCTGGGACGCCCCACGGCGGAGAGCCTGTAGCGGGGGAACCACGGGGCGTCGTCGAGATAGGCCAGGAAACGTGCCGCGACCTGGTCCTCCCCGGCCTGCCCGGGGTCGATGACGTCCACCTGGGCGAGCATGTCCGTCAGCCTCCACACCCGGGCGGGCACGCGGCGCCGGGGCACGTACACCACGGTCGCGTTCATGTACGTGCCCTCCTTCCCGTACCCTATGGCGACCGCCGCCCCGGAGGGGTCGGTAAAGAGCCCGGCGTCGTCGAACCCCGTACCGTCCACGTCCCAGAAGACGGCGGAGTCGCACAGGTGCTCCAGGAGCGCCCGGCCGGGTTCGGGGCTGAACCCCAGGGCCTGGAACTCTGACTCAACGGCAGTCACGACGACCTCCTGTCAGGATCTGTCAACGGTAGGGTTACGCGGGCCTGTAGGGCCGCGCCAGGGCGCAGCGGCGTCAGGGGCCGTCGGGCGCGTTCAGGACCCGCAGGAGCAGCACGCGCCCCAGCGGGGTGGGCGCCCAGGCGGTACGGAACAGGTCGCCGGGGAACACGCGGCAGACCCACAGCACCATCTGCGTCTCCTCGGCGACCCGCATGACGTCCCAGCCCGTCAGCGGCCTGGCCGTGGTGGTGATCCCCAGTGACACCACCGCCGCTGCCAGACGCGCGTTACGACGTCGGTGCTGCTCGTGGTAGTCGGCAGGATCGGGCTCCTGGACGCCCCGCTCCTGCACCGGCTGGCCGGCCAGGTCCAGTACGGTCGTGAGCGCGATCAGCCGGTCCATGTCCTGCCTCTCCACTGGCAGCCGGGAGACGACCAGGTCGAGCAGCGCCTGCGGGTCGGACAGGGCGGTGCGCGCCGCCTCGGTCACCGTCAGCCGCTCCTTGGTCCTGCGCAGGATCCGCATCCGGGTCAGGGCGTGGCAGATCACCAGCAGGGCACGGGTGTCGGCCTCACGCCTGAGCCTGCCCAGGTAGTCGTCGTCCAGGCCCAGGGCCGCCGCCAGCGCGAGGGCGTCGGCGGGCCTGAGGTAGCCCGACGCCGTCAGGGACAGCCCGTCGCCCACGTGCTCCAGGTAGCGGCGCAGGCCCCCGGTGAGCTCGGCGCAGTCCTCCGGCGTGAAGGCCTCCGTGTCCTCCAGGCGTGCGTCCAGCACCATCTGGGCCAGGGGAGTGGGCTGGCGACGCACGGCCGTCAGGAACGCCCTGCGCAGGCTGTCGCGCACGACCCCCGGGGGGAGTCTAACGACCAACGGGTGGTCGCCCGGGTGGTCGCCGACCAGGGAGCCGTCTGGGGAGCCCTCCTCGGCCCCCGCTGGGACGGGGTCGCCCGGGTGGTCGTCCACCGGGGAGCCGTCTGCCCTCGCTGGGGCGGGGTCGCCCGGGTGGTCGCTCACCGGGGAGCCCTCCGCCTCCGGCGGGTCGGGGGCGGGCAGGGCCGCCAGACGCGCCCGGGCCCCGGCGGCGTCGAACCTGGTGAGCCACTCGTGCAGGGCCGAGGTCCCCTCCAGGCCGCTGACCTCCAGGGCCCACTCCAGGAGCTGGGCCTGGTCCTCGGTCAGCGGACGCTGGTCGGCAGTCGCCTGCGCGGCCTCCACGAGTGCCGCGTAGCCCGGGATGCCACCGCACTCCTCCAGGACGTGGCCGCCTGTGGCCGCCAGGATCCGCAGGTCCGCGCAGTCCTCCTCGTGCGTCTCGGTAATGGTCAGGCGCAGCTCCCAGCTGTCACCGTAGTCGTACACGTAGGTGGCCACGGCGTCCTGGGTGGGCAGGAGCGTGCGGAGCGAGACGTCCTGCTCACTGGCCTCGTCACCGTCCCGGGGGTCGGCGGTCCACCGTGGTGCCGCGCCCCAGAACTCGCCACCACGGGTGAAACCGTGCAGGTGGTAGTCCTCCCAGCCCATGACCTGCTGGATGACGGAGCTGACCAGGGGCAGCGGCGCGTCCCAGGGCAGCAGGACGTCCCGGGTGACGCTGGGTCTGGCGTCCCGGAGATCTATGTGCAGAGTGACGGAGCGCGCTTCCATGCGGACAGTCTGGCAGAAGGCACCCCTTAGGGCGCCTATATGCCCCTCCTGCGCGCCGCCCCGGCCCGTCCGGCATTTACGGCAGGCGCCCCTGAGATATTACGCCCCCCGCACGGCGCCACCACCCCCTCCCCGCACGCCTGCCAGGTGCCCGGCCCGGGCCCGCCCGCCCGCGCCCGACCCGGCCGCCACCAGGGCCGGGACCCGCTCCCAGACGCCCCGCCAGGAAGGTGACACCGCGTCGTAAGGTGCGGGGCGCCGTCGTGCCTAGACTCACCCCGGTCCAGACGTACGAGGCATGGAGGCACGTGATGACCCGCACCGGGATCCTGCTGGCGAACACGGGCACCCCAGACGCCCCCACCCCGGCGGCAGTGCGCCGCTACCTGGCGGAGTTCCTCTCCGACCCGCGCATTATCGAGACCTCCCGCTGGATCTGGTGGCCGGTCCTGCACGGCGTCATCCTGCGGGTGCGCCCCGCCCGCTCCGCCGCCCTCTACCAACGCACCTGGACCGCCGAGGGCTCGCCCCTGCGCTACCACACCGAGACCCTGGCCGCCGAGCTCGAACGCCACCTGCGCGCCCAGGACGACGACGTCGTGGTCCGGGCGGGCATGCGCTACGGCTCGGGCAGCATCGCCCAGGCCATGGACGCCCTGGAGCAGGCCGGCTGCGAGCACCTGGTCGTCCTGCCCCTCTTCCCCCAGTCCTGCGGGGCCACGACCGCCTCCGTGGCCGACGCCGTGGGCGCCGTCACCGCCTCCCGGCGCAACCCGCCCACCGTCACCTTCGTGTCCGACTACCACGACCACCCCGCCTACCTGAGGGCCCTGACCGAGCACGTGCGCGCCTCCTGGGCCGGGCACGGGCGCCCCGACCACACGGTCCTGTCCTTCCACGGCATCCCCCAGTCCTACGCCGACAACGGCGACACCTACCGGAGTCGCTGCGAGCACACCGCCACCCTCCTGGCCGACGCGCTGGGCCTGGGGGAGGAGTGGACCCTGTCCTTCCAGTCACGTTTCGGCCCCGCCCAGTGGCTGCCCCCCTACACCGTGGACGTCCTGGCCGACCTCGCCTCCCGCGACCTGGGGCGCGTGGACGTGGTCTGCCCCGGATTCGCCGTGGACTGCCTGGAGACCGTGGACGAGATCGGCCGGGAGGCCGCACGTCACTACCACGAGCACGGGGGCGGGGACTTCCGCTACGTCCCGGCCCTCAACGCCTCGCCCGCCCACGGCCTCGCCCTGGCCGAGGTGCTCCGCCCCTACCTCTAGGCGCTCACGGGCCCGGGGCCACCGCGCGTACCCCTGAACCACCCGTCGAGGCGCTCGCGGGCCCGGGGGCGGGGCCGTCCCCGGCCTGCCGTTCTCACGACAAACAAGTACCGTTCTCGCGAGCAATAAGTACCGTTCTCACGGAAGGGCGGGCAGCGGCCCCTACCAGCCCCCACCCTGCCCCTACCAGAAGGAGCCGGACGGTCAGGCTAGTCCTCGTCCTGCCGCCCCCGGACCGAGCGCAGCACGCCGACGACCAGGAGCCACAGCCCGCCCCCCACGGACAGCGCCACCGCCACCGCCGGCCGCTGCGGGTGGACGGCGACCAGCCAGGCGGTCCCGACCATCCACCCGAGCACCGCGAGGAGGTTGAGCGCCCGGAAGCGCCTCACGCGGGCGGGGTGGACGTAGTAGGTCGGGATGAGGGTGAGGACCACCAGGACCACCGTCCCGGCCACGTTGAGCCAGCCGGGACTCCCCAGCACCCACATCATGACGGCGACAATGTTCCAGGCCGCGGGGAAGCCCACGAAGTAGTTGTCGCCGGACTTCTCCCCCTCGTTGGCGTAGCAGAACATCGAGGAGACCAGGATCACGATAAGGAGGGTGCCAGCCACCGGCCTGGGCCCCATGGGCAGCTTGAGGTACATGAACAGCGCCGGGATAAAGGTCCAGGTGAGGTAGTCGATAATGATGTCCAACACACTTCCGTCGAACCAGGGGACGACCTCCTTGACCCGCACGCGGCGGGCGAGGGTCCCGTCAACGCCGTCGACGACCAGGGCGAAGGCGAGCCACAGCCACATCCAGGCGATCTGGTCGTGGTTCATGGCCAGCAGCGCCAGGGTCGCGAAGGCCAGCCCGGACATGGTGAAGGCGTGCACCCCCCAGGCGAGGAGCCGTTGCGACAGGGGGGCCGGGGTGACGGGCAGGGGGGATTCAGGGGTGGGAGGCACGATCAACCTTCTTGAGAAGCGACGGGAATATAAGGGCAGGGGCCCCGACGGCGCTACCCCACGAGGGAGCCGCACCCGGAGCCGGTCCGCGGGATGCGGCCCCACGCTCTAAGCATATTCACAGCCTCGGCCACGGGGCCGTGAGCCCCGGGCGACGCACCGCCCGGCCAGGACTCCGTCGGCATGGCCCGGGACAACCGCCCCAAAGCACGTCGCGAAGGTCGAGGCGCCAGCAAGGCGTAGTCCGGGAGCCCTCGCCCCGGCCGGGAGGCGCGCCCTGGCCGGGAGCTGGCATGGCCCCTGGGGTGCTAGGTTCCTCCCGGACCGGTGCCCCAGAAGCACGCCCTGGGAGCGCACCACCCCGGAGGCACGCCCGAGGACACACCCCGGCCGGGAGGCGCGCCCTGGCCGGGAGCCAGCCTGGCCCCTGGGGTACCCGGGTTCCTCCCAAGCCACCGCCCCGCGCAAGGAGCACAGGTCCGCCTAGGCAGGGCGGGCAGTCTACGTGGCGCAGCGGCGGCCAGGAGCAGCCGGTCCGGTCTCCCGGGCGGCAGGCGGGCCACAGCCACGTCCGCGTCCTGCTCGATGGCCCCGGACTCGGTCTCCCGGGCGGCAGGCGGGCCACAGCCTCACCCCGGGAGGGCATCCTCCGGTGCCGGGTGGGCGGTCCGTGCCGCACCCCCAGGAGGGCCTCGCGCGGGCACGCCGGAATCGCTGCCGACAACGCGCCGCACCCCCAGCCTCGACACCCCCAGGAGGGCCTCGGCCGCCCCAGGGCGCGCTCAGGAGGCCTGGTTGTCCTGGGTGGGCCAGCCGTTGGCCGTGCAGCCTCCCTCACGGGTGCGGCTCTGCTGGGCCATGGTGGGCGACTTCAGGCCGGGCCCGGCGCAGAACTCGTGCTCGTGGCCCAGGAAGTGGCCGACCTCGTGGTTAATGACGTAGATACGGTAGGAGTCCACGTCCGGGAAGGTGGGGGATCCGTAGCTCCAACGGTCGGAGTTGAGGACCACGTTGTCGCCGTTGCGGCAGTTCCACATGCTGATCGTCTGCAGGGGGGCGCACAGGGTGTCCACCATCGGCGGGGAGGCGATGGACAGGGTGAAGTCCGCCGCGTCGGGGTCACTGACCTGCTCGAAGGAGACCCCCTCCACAGTGCGCCAGCCGCGGTCGTCGTTGAGGACGCCCTGGATGGTGGCGGCCGCCGCCGCGCCGTCCACCCCGGTGCCGCCCTCGACCCGCAGAACGTAGCGGTAGACCGTGGCGGCCCCCGGTTGGGAGGGTGGTACCGGGTCGGTGAGGGTCCAGGTCCCGTCCCCGACGACGTCACTGTGGGCGAATCCCTTGTCGTCGGTCCGGGGGCCGGGGCTCGGCGTGGTCCCGGGGTCGGGTGCGGCGGAGGCCGCGACGTCGGCCGTGGCGGGAACCGGGGTGCCGACCGCGTCCGCCTGGGCCTGTGCCGTGGTGCCGGGGTCGGCGGGGACGGTGGCCTGGGTGTCCTCGTCGCCTCCGCCCCAGGCGTGCACGCTGAGGCCGACGAGCGCGACGACGGCCAGGAGCACCGTAAGGACGAGGAGCGTCCGGGGCCAGGACCAGGGGCGACGACCCGTCTGCCCTGTCGGCCGGTCGTCGCCCGGGGTAGTCGTCTCTGAGGCGATCATCTCTGAGGTGGTCGGCTCCGGGGCGTGGCCGGTGCGCGCCTGGGCCGGACGCCTGTCCCGGCCTGTCATGGGGCGGACGGGTCGGCGTGGGGGGTGCGGGAAGGATGGGGGCATGGCCGCATCGTAGGCGCCCGCACCCGATGGCGCCCAACGTCGGCGCACTCTGCCGGGGCGCCAGCTGGCCTACGGATCCCGGTCCAGGGTCAGAAGGAGGTTCTCTGGTGCCGCCCGGTGCTGGACCTGGTCCCCGTACGTGTTCTACGAGGTTCCGGTCGGGTGCTTATAGCGCGAACAGGGGCGAACAGGGGCGCAGCTGGCCCGGACCTACCAGTCTCGGGCCACTGGCCCGGACCCGTACTCCCGGGCCTGTACTAGCGCGACCGAATGCTCCCCTGGGGCGGGTGGCGAGCCGCGTTGTCGCCCGGTCCGGGGTCTGCGCGAGGCCACCACCACGACCCCTGCGCCCCGCACCGCCTCACCACCTGGTCCGGGACCCGCCCTGGGGTGAGGAGGGGGGAGTACGCAGGGCCCTGGTCGCAGCGGGTGGCCTGCCTCGCCTCGGGAGGAGGCTATACGCGGCGGTTATGCACGGCCCCGGTGGTGGCGGGCGGACAGTTCTGTCGCAATCTGAGGATCAGAGCCGACCCCACACTGTTTTCATCTTTGTGCGCCCAATGTCCACGCAGGTCAGGGGCCTGGACCTCGACGCGGGCGAGAGTGGCCCTCGTTCTGATCCTCAGATTGCGACACGCACACAAAACCGGGCCAGCAGACAGACGGCAGACTACACAGGACACCGCATAAACCTATCCAGATTCGCGCAGGAGGAAGCTAGAGAGCCCCGCGGTGCGGGGTGCTCCCTGACGGCATTGTCTCAGCTCTCCAGGATTTCCTGGACAGTCTTAATGCACCTAGCGGTGCGGGGTGCTCCCTGACGGGAGGCCATGTGGGCGGCCATGGGGATGACAGCGTCTTAATGCACCTAGCGGTGCGGGGTGCTCCCTGACCCCGCTCCTGGGAGGCGCGTGGTTGCAACGTTTCCAGGAGCTGGATCGCCACCGGCCCGCCGGGGCCCTTCCGGAGGTGGTCGGAACAGGCCCATTTCTACCACCTTTCGTTGGTATGACGCCACTCGCCACCGACGGCCCCGGGAGCGGATCCGGCGCCGGCTTTGGACGAGACCATGCGGAAAAGTGGCGGTCGGGAGGGGTGTCCCGCACCACACTAATGGTGACCAAGACCACAAGTCTGGCTGGTCTCAACCCCGCTAGCACCCGCACGCGCGCCCCCTTCCCTCACCAGATCCCCTCCGGTACAGGCCCCCGTCGTCGAGCACGGCTACCGCACCACCCACGCCCGTCCCGCACAGGACACGCATCTTCCTGTACCCGACCCGCCAGGGGTGGAGCCCCACTCCCTCCCACGCAGGATGCGCACAATAAGGCAGACCACGTCATTAGGCTCCTCAGCACAGCACCAGAACAAGCCCTCATTGTGAACCCACTTATACGGGGCAGATCAGGCAGCAGGAGAAGCCCCGCAGAATATGACTCAAAGGCGACCCCCTGAGCACTACCCCGTGCTGCCCTTACTCCTGCCTCCACGAACAAAATAATAGCATACGCTCCCCCACCCACACCAGCACAACCAGGAGACACCCTGTTCCCCACAACTAGATCGCGTTCTGTTCACGCCGTACGTGATCGCTTCCCTGCGGGAGCCAGCCACGGACACCCGTTCTCACGGCGAACAAGTACCGTTCTCAGCACAAACAAGTACCGTTCTCGCGAGCAATAAGTACCGTTCTCGCGAGCGGGGGCAGGGAGCGGGGCGGGAGGGCGGTGCGCCGGGTGGTCCCTGGTCACACGCGCAGCCCCAGGCCCCTCATGCGCGAGGTCGCCCCCGCGGAGAGCACCGCGTGGAACTGCTCCACGCCCATCCTACCCTCCAGCAGCTCCGGGGAACGGGCCAGGATCCGCAGCAGGCTGCCGATCTCCTCCCCCACGACCCGGCGCCCCCACAAGCCCATACGGGCCGCGAGCTGGCGCTGCGCCGCAATGTCCTCCAGCAGCTCATTGGCCGCGAAGCCGCCAAAGCGGTCCTGGCTGACCACCTCCAGCAGGCGCAGGCCCACGTCCTCCGGCAGGCTGTTGGTCAGCGCCATGGAGAAGTCCGTGAGCAGGCCGAACGTCAGGTAGGTCTTGACCAGCCGCTCCTCCCAGTCCACCGGCCGCAGCCGCTCGTCAAAGTCCCCCAGGGCCCCGGTAAAGGGCTCGGCGGCCGTGTACACGTCCACGCCGACCTCCTGGGCCAGGTCGGCCACCTGCTCAAAGGCCTGCACCTTGGCGGCGCTCATCCGCTGGAGCTCGACCCGGGAGACCATGGTGGGGGCCTTGTCCGCGTCCTTGGCGTACCGGGTGCAGGCCAGGGTGCAGGCGAACCCGATAAGCCCGAAGGCGGTGCGGGTGAAGGAGGAGGGCGCGGAGGAGGCGGAGGGAGGCGTCATAGCACCCAGCCTACGGTCTACGGCCTCGTGTCGCGTGAGTTCCCCCACGGCGACGGCCCCGTACCACCGCTTCCGTGGCACCACGCCGCTCAGGGCCGTTACCCTGACAAGGTACTACCGACCAAAGGATGCTCGTGACCAACGAGAACACCGCGACTACCGACGTCGCCACCGCCGCCTACGATGCCGCGCCCGCGACCGCTGACCAGGCTGCCCAGGCCGCCGGGCCCCAGCCCACGACCGGGACCGCCCCGGAGCCCCAGCCCGCTGAGCCCCAGGCTACCGGGGCCCAGGCCGCTGAGCCCCAGGCCACCGGGGCCCACGACGCCGAGCCCCAGGGATCCGAGCCCCAGGCCTCCGGCATCCTGCGCACCGCCGGCGCCCACGCCCCCGTCCTGGACGAGGCCACCCCCGACATCACCGACGAGGGCACCACGACGGACCTGGGGGCGCGGACCTTCGCCAGCTACGGCGTCGAGCCCGAGATCTGCCAGGCGCTGGCCGCCAAGGGCATTACGCACCCCTTCCCTATCCAGGCCCTGACCCTGCCAGTGGCCCTGGACGGCAAGGACATTATCGGCCAGGCCAAGACCGGCACCGGCAAGACCCTGGGCTTCGGCATCCCGCTGCTCATGGACACCCTGGGCCCCGGGGAGGAGGGCTGGGACGCCGACCCCGCCGCCGGCTCCCCCCAGGCGCTCATTATCCTGCCCACGCGCGAGCTCGCCAAGCAGGTGGCCGAGGAGCTGTCCATGGCGGCGGCCCGGCGCACGGTGCGCATTGTCCAGGTCTACGGGGGGCGCGCCTACGAGCCCCAGATCGAGGCCCTCAAGGAGGGCGCCGAGGTGGTCGTGGGCACCCCGGGGCGGGTCATCGACCTCATGAACCGGGGCCTGCTGGACCTGGCTCACGTGACCACGGTGGTCCTGGACGAGGCCGACGAGATGCTGGACCTGGGCTTCCTGCCCGACGTGGAGAGGATCCTGGCCCGCACCCGCACCGACCGCCAGACTATGCTCTTCAGCGCCACCATGCCCGGGGCGGTCGTGGCCCTGGCGCGGCGCTACATGACCAAGCCCACCCACATCCGCGCCCAGGACCCCGGCGACGAGGGCATGACGGTCACGACCACCCAGCAGGTGGTCTACCGCACGCACTCCATGAACAAGGTGGAGGTCCTCTCCCGGATCCTCCAGGCCACCGGCCGGGGACGCACCATTATCTTCGCGCGCACCAAGCGCACCGCCGACCGGGTGGCCCAGGACCTGGGCGCACGGGGCTTCGCCACCGCCCCCCTGCACGGGGACCTGGGTCAGGGCTCGCGCGAGCAGGCCCTGCGGGCCTTCCGCAAGGGCAAGGTGGACGTGCTCGTGGCCACCGACGTGGCCGCGCGCGGGATCGACGTCGACGACGTCACCCACGTCATTAACTACCAGTGTCCCGAGGACGAGAAGATCTACGTCCACCGCATCGGGCGCACAGGGCGCGCCGGGCACTCGGGCACCGCCGTGACCTTTGTGGACTGGGACGACATCCCCCGCTGGCGCCTCATCGCCAAGGCCCTGGGCCTGCCGATGGAGGAGCCGGTGGAGACCTACCACACCAGCCCCCACCTCTACACCGACCTGGCGATCCCCCAGGACGTCACCGGCACCCTGCCCCGCTCCCAGCGGACCCTGGAGGGCCTGGCGGCCGAGGAGATCGAGGACCTGGGGGAGACCGGACGGCGGCACGGCCACGGCCGGCAGGGACGCGGGGGCCGACGCGGCCGGGGGCACCAGCGCGGTGATCGTGCCGGGGCTGTCCCGGTACGCGCGACCTCCCGCACCGCCCGGGTCACCGGGGACCGTCCGCGCCGTAAGCGCAAGCGCACGCGCGGCGGCAAGGAGATCCGCGGCGGGGAGTGAACGCATAGGTAGGGCCTGAGCGAGGTGCGGCCCCTTTGCGGGCGACGGGTACGTGGGCGGACCGCGCTCGACCCAGGCCCGGGGTCAGGGGCCCGGAGATCCAGGTGGTCCGCCGCGCTCGGTTCAGAAGCAGCGCTGCGCCGAGGAGCAGCTGGCGGGCCGCCGCGCTCGGCTTAGAAGGTCTCCTGGATGTAGGCGGTAATGCCGTCGCCAATCATCTGCACGGCGATGGCGGCCAGCAGGAGGCCGAAGATGCGGGTGAGCACCAGGATGCGGGACTCCCCCAGCACCCGGTGCAGGGTCAGGGAGGCCCGCAGCGTGGCCCAGATGACCACGTGGGTCAGGACGATCGCCACCGTGACGCTGACCCAGCCGACCGTGGCCGTCGAGGCCGACTCCACGGCCACCATGGAGGCCACGATCGCGCCCGGCCCGGCCAGCAACGGGGTGCCCAGGGGGACCAGGGCCACGTTGGCAGTCGCGTTGGGGTCGGGGCCCTCGTCCGCCTTGTCCGTCAGCAGCTCCAGGGCCACCAGCAGGAGCAGCAGGCCGCCGGAGATCTGCAGGGCGGGCACGGAGATCCCCAGGAACTTCAGGATGTAGCGCCCGAAGAAGGTGAAGACCAGGATAACGGAGAAGGACAGGAAGGTGGCCTGGGCCGCGGACCTGGCCCGCTCCCGGGCGCTCTGCCGGCCTGTCAGCGACAGGAAGATCGGGACCGCCCCCAGCGGGTCCTGGATGACCAGGATCGTCGTGAAGGACGTGGCGAGGAGGGGGAGGCTGATGACGGCGTCGAGCATGGGCGAGGCGGACCGGTTTCTGTGCGGGGTGTTCCTGGACGGGGCGGCCAGGGACGGTACGGTCCGCCCTGGCCCGGCTCACCAGGCTACCGCAGGATCCTGGCCGCCCTGACCTGGGCCGGGGCCGTCCACCGGCGCCCAGTACCTCCCTCAGTCCGCCGGGGTGACCAGCGCCAGGCGCCCCTCGGCCACGATCTGCTCCAGGAGGGCGGGGGGCATGAGGTTCTCCCCCAGGCGGTTGGGCTTGCCGGTGCCGTGGTAGTCCGAGCTGCCCGACTCCCCCAGGCCCAGGCGCCGGGCCAGGCGGTGGGCGGCCTCGCGCTGGGCGGGCCCGTGGTCGCGGTGGTCAACCTCCAGGGCGGCCAGGCCCGCCTCGGCCATGGCGGCAAAGGTCTCGTCGGGCACGAGCCGGCGCTGCCGAGTGGCGGCCCGGGGGTGGGCAGCCACCGGCACCCCTCCGGCGGCGCGCACGAGCACGCACGCCTCGACGGGGTCCAGGGCCCAGTGGCGGACGTAGTAGGGCGAGCTGGTGGCCAGGGGCCCGGCGAAGGCGGCGGAGCGGTCGGGGAAGGATCCGGCTGCCACCAGGGCGTCGGCAATGTGCGGGCGTCCGATCGTCACCGCCCCACCGGCCTGGTCCAGCACGTCCTGCCAGGTGATGGGGTAGTCCTCGGCCAGGCGCTCAACCATGTCCCGGGCTCGGGTGGCGCGTGAGGAGCGGGACCGGGCGAGGGACCGGACCAGGTCGGGGTCGGCGGGGTCGAACAGGTAGGCCAGGAGGTGGAGGGTGACGCCGTCGGCCGCGCAGGAGATCTCGGTGCCGCGCAGGAGGGTGACGCCGGTGGGCCCGACGGCGGCCGCGGCCTCGGCCCAGCCGTCGGTGGTGTCATGGTCCGTCAGACCGACCACGTCCAGGCCCGCCCGGGCGGCCGCGGCCATGAGCTCGGCCGGGGTGTCGGTGCCGTCCGAGCAGGAGGAGTGGGTGTGGGGGTCAATGCGCACGACCACGAGTCTACGACCGGCCCCACCGGCCCGGCGCCCCGGGGTACCCTCGAGGTATGACGTCCCCTGCTCCCGCACCCGTCCGGGTAGCGGTCATTGGCGCGGGCTTTATCGCCCGCTGGTTCATGGAGGCCGCCGCGCTCACCCCGGGCGTGCAGGTGGTGGCGGTGGTCTCCGCCCGCCCCGCGCACGCCGCCGCCTTCGCCGCCGAGCACGGGATCGGGGCCTCCTACGCCACCGTCCCCCAGCTGCTGGCGGCCTGCGGGCCCACCGGCCCCACCCCCGCGGACCTGGTCTACGTGGGCAGCCCCAACGTCCTCCACGCCGACCAGGCCGTGGCCGCCCTGGAGGCGGGCTTCCACGTGCTGGTGGAGAAGCCCTTCGCGCTGCGCCCCGACCAGGCCCGGGCCATGGTCGCCGCGGCCAGGGCGGCCGACCGCTTCCTCATGGAGGGCTGGGTGCCCGCCTTCGAGCCGGGGGTGGCGGCGCTGCGTGAGGTCCTGGCCAGCGGGGAGCTGGGCAGGGTGCACCGGGCCCTGCTGGTCAAGGAGCAGTTCTCCAGCTGGATGGAGGCCTACCGCGGCGGGGCCCTGCCCGCGGCCCTCGACCCGGCCGCGGGCGGGGGCTCCCTCATGGACCTGGGGGTCTACCCCGTGGGCCTGGCGGTCCACCTGTTCGGGTCGCCCACGCGCGTCACCGCCAGCGCCCAGCTGCTGGGCAGCGGGGCGGACTCCCACGGCACCGTGGTCCTGGACTACGACGACGGCGCCTGGGCCGGGCTGCAGGTGACCTGCCTGCACTCCAAGACCTCCCCCGCCGTCGTACCCTCGGTCCTGACCGGGGACGCCACCGCGCTGATAGTGGACGACTGCCAGTGGCCCCGGCGGCTGACCACCCTGAGCCCGGCCAGGGCCGTGCCCGCGCCGCCGGCGGACCCCGGGACGGGCGTCGCGCCTACCGGGGCAGGTGACGTCATCGGGGCGGGCACCCGGGTGCGGCAGGTGGAGCGACGCGGGCCGGTCCTGGCCTACGAGCTGGCTGAGGTGGTGCGGGCGCTGGGTGCCGGGGAGCGGGAGTCCGCCCTGCGTCCCCTGGCGGACTCGGTGCGCACCGTCGAGATCCTTACCGAGGCCCGGCGCCAGTGCGGCATCGTCCTGACTGGGGACCGGGGCACGCCGAGCCCGTCCCGGGCGTAATCCACGGCAGGGGCGCGGCCGGGCGCACCAGGGCCGGGCGCATCCCCGGACCACCCCGGACCACCAAGCGCCGCACCGCAGCTCAGACCTCCTGGACCTCGGAGCGTCGCCCAGGCTAACCTCCACGTCATGACAACGACCCGTCGCTCCGCCCTGTCCCTGGTCGGCACGGTCGCCGTGACCACGGTCCTGACCGCCTGCTCCGGGTCCGGCAGCAGCTCGCCCACCCCCACGTCCCCAGCCACCGGTTCGTCCCCCACCTCCGGCGGCCCCCTCTCCTCCGTGCCCACAGGCTTCGCCCCGGGCACCGGGTCGGGGGCGGAGGACGACGTCTTCCCCCGGGTCGTCAACCACCTGCGGGGGTCGACCACGATCACTGCCGCGCCCACCAGGGTCGTGGTCATCGCCCCCGGCCTGCTGGACGCGGTCCTGACCCTGGGCACCGTGCCGGTGGGCGCGGCCGCCGACGGGGCCGAGACCGTCCCCGAGTACCTGGCCAGTGCCTTTGACGCCCAGGCGGACCAGCTGGGCGCCATCACCAACCTGGCCGGCACTATCCGGCCCAGCCTCCAGGCCGTCACCGACCTGCGCCCCGACCTGGTCCTCATGAGCGCGGACGCCCAGGACGCCAACTCCCTCTACCGGGAGATGTCCGAGGTCGCCGCCACCGTCGCCGTCCAGGGCACCGACCGGTCCTGGAAGCAGGACCTCCTGCTGGTGGCCGACGCGCTGGGCAGGACCCAGTCCGCCCAGACCTGGCTGGAGACCTACCACACCGACACCAGGGCGGCCAGCCAGGCCCCCGGCTCCCCCACCGTCTCCCTGCTGAGCCTGGTCAACGGGCACCTGCACGTCTTCGGCCCCGCCTCGCTGGCCGGGTCGGTCCTGGCGGACATGGGCGTGGCCCGCCCCGGCCCCCAGGCCTTCACCGACACCGCCTCCCAGGAGCTCACCCCGACGGACCTGGGCCAGACCGACGCCGACTGGATCTTCTACGCCGTCCGCGGCGGGCGCGCCAATGAGCTCACCGGCATGCAGGGGTGGTCGTCCCTGGGCGCGGTCAGCGCGAACCAGGCCGTCCAGGTCCAGGAGGACCCCTTCTTCCTCAACCCGGGCCCGACGGCGGCACGGGTGGTCCTGGACCAGGTCTCCTCCAGTCTCCGGTAAGGCCCGCCCCGCCCCGGCGTCTGCACCCCACCGGCGGCGGGAAGGGGACGTGGGAGAATGGGCACATGACCGACAAGCCCGCTCCCAGCACCGCCTCCGGCACCGACACCAGCCAGTCCCTGGCCCAGCGGGGCAGCAACCGCTCCGCCCAGCCCGCCAACCAGGCCTTCCGGGACTTCATCGGCTCCGGCTGGGGGCCGCGGCCCGAGGGCCTGCCGCCCCTGTCCCAGGCCGCCCCCTGGGCCGCCCGGCGTCGAGCGGCCCTGGGGGCCCTCTTCCCCGGTGAGCGCCTGGTCCTGCCCGCCGGGACGCTCAAGGTGCGCAACAACGACTGCGACTACCGCTTCCGCCCCCACAGCGCCTTCGCGCACCTGGCCGGCACGGGGACGGACTTCGAGCCCGACGCGGTCCTGGTCCTGGAGCCGCTGACCGCACCGGGCACCCCGGTGCCGCCGGACACGCCCTCCCACGAGGCAGTCCTCTACTTCCGCCCCCGGGCGTCACGCTCCAGTGAGGAGTTCTACGCCGACCCCCGCTACGGGGAGCTGTGGGTGGGGGTACGCCCCTCCGTGGAGGAGGTGGAGGCCTCCACCGGCATCCGCTGCGCCCACGTCGACACCCTGCCCGACGCCCTGGCCAAGGACGCCGGGGCCGACGGCGTCCAGCTGCGTGTCATCGCCGAGGCCGACGAGAACGTCACCGCCCTGGTGAACACCACCCGGCAGGCGGCGGGCCTGGCCACCGACCAGGCCGCCACCGAGGCCGACGCCCGCCTGGCGGAGGCCGCCAGCGAGCTGCGCCTGGTCAAGGACGCCTGGGAGGTGGAGCAGCTGCGCCACGCCGTGGAGGTCACCAGGGCCGGTTTTGACGACCTCATCCGCTCCATCCCGCGCGCCGTGGCCCACTGGCGCGGCGAGCGCGTCCTGGAGGGCGCCTTCGGGGCGGTGGCCCGCCAGGAGGGCAACGGGCTGGGCTACGACACCATTGCGGCCGCCGGGGACCACGCCAACACCCTGCACTGGATCGTCAACGACGGCCAGGTCCGCCCCGGCGAGATGGTGCTCGTGGACGCTGGCGCCGAGGTCGACTCCCTCTACACCGCCGACGTCACCCGCACCATCCCGGTGGACGGGCGCTTCACCGCCCCCCAGCGGCGGGTCTACGAGGCGGTCCTGGAGGCCGCCGACGCGGCCTTTGAGCGGGCCGGGCACAGCGGGACCCGCTTCCGCGACCTGCACGCCGCCGCCATGGAGGTCCTGGCCCGGCACCTGTACGACTGGGGCCTGCTGCCCGAGGGTGTGACCGCGCAGGACACCCTGGCCCCCGAGGGCCAGTACCACCGCCGCTGGATGGTCCACGGCACCAGCCACCACCTGGGCCTGGACGTGCACGACTGCG
>ERZ773099.1067-NODE-1067-length-20846-cov-4.483527_pt1 | contig 20846 bp, 19 predicted proteins | sample MGYA00511120_ERZ773099 | MGnify/ENA primary metagenome ERZ773099 (study PRJEB29015, sample SAMEA2738012) | human oral metagenome | biome: human oral; feature: human-associated habitat; material: dental | place: China | collected 2104 ...
TTTAAATACAAGGATATATTCCTTAGATTAATAAATAAAAATAGTAATTACATGAAATAAATTGAGAGGAATTACAATTAATGAAAAAAATAGGAATTATGACATGGCATTCTCACGATAACTATGGAAGTGTATTGCAAGCATATGCGCTTTCAAATAAAATAAAGAAAACAGATAGTGATGTTGAATTTATTAAATATACTCCAAAAGGTAGAAAAAAGACAATATTTGATTTTAGCTTAAAATATTATACCAAACAATTTTTTAATAAAATAGCAATAAAAAAATATGAGAAAGAATTCAATAATATTCATGAGTTATTTTCCAAATTTAGAGAGAATAATTTCAAGTATTCAAAATATTGTGAAGGATATACTGATTTAAGAAGAGTTTGCAATTCATACGATAAAGTAGTATGTGGAAGTGATCAAATATGGTCTCCAAATGTTTATGACGAAAATTATTTTTTAAGTTTTTTAAATGACAGTAAAAAGATTGCTTATGCGCCAAGTATAGGTGTAAGTAAAATTTCAAATATTGAATTATTAAAGAAAATGAAAGAAATGATTCAAGATTTTAAATATTTGTCATTTAGAGAAGAAATAGCAAAAGAAATTTTAGATTGTAAAAATGCAAAAGTAGTATTAGATCCAACTCTATTATATAATTCAGAAGAGTGGGATGAATTGTTAAATTTTAAAGAGAAAGAGAAAGAAAAAGAAAATAAAGATAAATATATTTTGTGCTATTTTTTAGCTAATAATTTTAAATATAATAAAATTGCAGAAAAAATTGCTAAAATTACAAATTATAAAATAAAATATATACCAATTAATAAAAATACATTATTAGAAAAAGATAAAATGGTTTTAAATTGTGGACCAAAAGAATTTGTGAAATCAATAAGAAATGCTTCTTATGTAATAACAGATTCATATCATGGAATGATTTTTTCAATTATTTATAATAAACAATTTATTGTGTTAGAGAGATTTAATAAAAACAATAAAGAATCACAAAATTCTAGAATTTATAATTTACTTAATAAATATAATTTAAATGATAGATTAATTAATAATGTTAACGATATTGAAGAACTTCAATATCATCTGATTAACTATAATATTGTTAATGATAAATTAAAAATAGAAAGAAAAGAATCTATATCATATTTAATCAATGCGATTAATAATGAATATAAAAAAGATGAACCTATAAATATTAAGGATATAAAATGTACAGGATGTGGGATGTGTGTATCAATATGTCCTAAAAAATGTATAACAATGGAAATAAATGAAAATGGATTTTATCATGCAAAAATAGATGAAAGTAAATGTATTAATTGCGGATTATGCAAAAAAACATGTGGACAACATTATAACAAGTCGGTTTCATTAAGTAATGCAAAAATGTATTCAATGAAATCAAAAGATGTAGATGTTGTAAAGAAAACAACTTCAGGTGGAGTAGCCTTTGAAATATCAAAATGGGCCATTAAAAATAATATTCCTGTAATTGGCTGCGCATATAATTATAAGGAAAATATAGCAGAACATGTTTTAGTTGAAAATAAGGAAGATTTATCAAATTTAGCAGGTTCTAAATATTTACAAAGCTACACTGTTAATGCGTTTAATAAAATAAAGAATATAGATAAAGGTGTCATTTTTGGATTACCTTGCCAAATTGCTTCCATAAATAGGTATTTGGAAATATTAGGTAAAAGAGATAACTTTATTTTAATAGATCTTATATGCCATGGAGTACCAACATATAATTTATGGAAACAAACAATAAAAAATAAAACAATAAAAAAGGTTAATTTTAGAAATAAAATCAAAGGATGGCATAAAATATTATTAACTATCAATGATATAAAAGTAAAAAATAAATATTTTTATAATTTTTTTAATTATAATTTAGTATACAATGAATGTTGTTATAATTGTAATTATAGATCAAAATCTAGTGCAGATATAAGATTAGGAGATTATTGGAATTCAAAATATAAAAAAGAAAAAAACGGTATAAGTATGGTAATAAGTATCTCTGACAGAGGAGATAAGATTATTAATGAAAATGATAATATGATTAAAAATAATGCATTAATTGATGATTATTACGTAGGTCAACAGTATGAAAATGATTTAATACCAATTGATTATTATAATATAATGAATTCTTTAAAAAACTCAGAAATTAATTGGAATGCAATATATAAAAAATATTGTAGAAAAAGAGTTTATGAAAGAAATATCAAAAAATATGGATACAAATTATTTAAGTTTATAAAGAAATTTAAATAATTTAGTAAATAAACTATGAATATTTATTGTTCATAGTTTATTTTATATAACAGAATATTAATTTATTAACATCAAAATAACCATCATTCTATTTGACTTTCCACCCCAAAAATGTTAAACTATAACAAGTTAGACAAGACTAACATTTTAAAAACAGGGGTAGAAAATGACAGAAATTTTAAATATAAAAGACTTGCATGCAAATGCAGGAGATAAAGAAATATTAAAAGGATTAAATCTAAAAATCAATGCAGGAGAAGTACATGTAATAATGGGACCAAACGGAGCCGGAAAGTCAACATTAGCAAATGTAATCTTCAACAATCCAGTATACAAAAAAACATCAGGAGAAATTGATTTTATAGGTGAAAATATAAATGATTTAAAAACAAATGAAATAGCTAACAAAGGAATCTTCATGTCATTCCAATTGCCAGAAGAGGTACCAGGAATCACACTAATGAATTTCTTAAAAGCAGCACATTCAGCAAAAATACAGGAGCCTATAAAAGTATTTGCATTTAAAAGACAAATTGAAGAAAATATGAATAAACTAAATATGAATAAAAATTATGCATCAAGAGATTTAAATGTAGGATTTTCAGGAGGCGAAAAGAAAAAAGCCGAAATATTGCAAATGCTAACATTAAATCCCAAATTAGCAATACTAGATGAAACCGATTCAGGACTAGACGTTGATGCCATAAGAACAGTGTCATCAGGAATCAATATGTTCAAAAATGATGAAAATGCAGTACTAATAATCACACATAGCACAAAAATTTTGGAAAACTTAGACGTTGATTATGTACATATATTAGTAAATGGTAAAATAATCAAAACAGGAACAAGTGAATTAGCTAGACAAATAGAAAAAGAAGGATATTCGGAATATCTAAAATAACTAGAAAGGAATAAAAGACTTGAGAAAAAAAACAGATCTATCACAGTTTGAAGAACAAAAAAACAAGATAGAAAACATATACAACATTAAAAATAGTGATAATTCTGAATATAAAGCTTATGGGTTAACAGAAGAAGTAATAAGAGATATATCAGCGAGAAAAGAAGAACCAAAGTGGATGTTGGATATAAGATTAAAAGCACTAGAAACATATAATAAATTAGCATTACCAACATGGGGACCGGATTTAAGTGAAATAGACCTTAATAAAATTGCAACATATGTTAAGCCAAAAACAGATATGAAAGCAAACTGGAATGACGTACCAAAAGATATAAAAAATACTTTTGAAAAATTAGGGATTCCAGAAGCAGAAAGAGAAGCACTAGCAGGAGTTGGAGCACAATACGATTCAGAAATTGTATACCACAGCATAAAGAAAGAATTAACAGAGCAAGGCGTAATATACACTGATTTTGAATCAGCAGTAAGAGAATATCCAGAAATTATAAAAGAATATTTTTCAAAATGTATTTCAATTTCATATCATAAATTCATTGCTCTGCACTATGCAGTATGGTCAGGAGGATCTTTTGTATATGTACCAAAAGGTGTAAAAGTAGATATACCATTGCAATCATATTTTAGATTAAATGCTGCAGGAGCAGGACAATTTGAGCACACATTAATAATTGTTGAAGAAGATGCATATTTGCATTTTATAGAAGGATGTTCAGCACCAAAGTATAGTGAATTAAATCTACATGCAGGAGCAGTAGAATTATATGTAAAAGACGGGGCAACTTTAAGATATTCAACAATTGAAAATTGGTCAAAAAATATGATGAATCTAAATACGAAAAAAGCCATCGTAGGTAAAAATGCTAAAATAGAATGGGTATCAGGATCATTTGGATCAAAAGTATCAATGCTATACCCAATGAGCTTTTTAAATGGAGAAAATGCATCAAGTGAATTCTTAGGAATATCATTCGCAGGAGAAGGCCAAAACTTGGATACAGGAATGAAAATAGTACAAAATGCACCAAACACTTCAGCAGTAGTAAACTCAAAATCAATCTCAAAAGACGGTGGTATATGCACATTTAGAAGTGATATAAAAGTAATGCCAAAAGCAACAGGAGCAAAGCTATCAGTATCATGTGAATCACTAATGTTAGATAATCTTTCAAAATCAGATACAATTCCAACATCAAATGTACAAACATCGGATGTAGAATTTGCACATGAAGCTAAAATTGGCAAAATATCGGATCAAGCAATATTTTACTTAATGACAAGAGGATTATCAGAAGAAGAAGCAAAAGCCATGATAGTAAGAGGATTTGCAGACCCAATTTCAAAAGCATTACCATTAGAATATGCTGTAGAAATGAACAACTTAATAAACTTAGAATTAGAAGGGAGCATAGGATAATGACAAATGAATTAGTATTAAATGCTACACCTCTAAGAACTTCACAAAGTTATCAAATCAATGATTTAAAAATAAAATTAGACATACCAGAAATCAAAGAATTTGACAATGTACAATTTAAAAATATTGAAAAAATAACTTTGGAAAAATCAGAAAGAACAATATTATCAAACAAAATAGGATTAGAACTACAAACGAACTATTCATTAAATATAATAGTACCAAAATATACAAAAATAGAACAAAATATAGAGTTAAACTTCAAACTAACAGAAGAAGCCTTGATATCAAAAATAAATATCAAATATGAGAAAAATTCTGAAGCAAGCATAATCATAAAATTTGAAGGAAGTGGATTCAATTACTCAGAAATTGAATTACAAGCAGAAGAATATTCAAAAGGCAAAATTACAATAGCAAACTTATTAGAAAGCACAGCAAACACAAACATATTTGCAATCTCAAATAATATAGCAGACAATAGCGAAATTTCGCATGTAATTGTAGATTTTGGAGGAGAAAACAAGATATCAAACTATTATAGTGAACTAAATGGATATAGAGCAAAAAATAGCTTAAAAACAGTTTATTTAGGCCAAGATGATAATAGATTAGATTTAAATTATCATATAAAACATATAGCAGAAAAAACAAACTCAGAAATAGAAGTACAAGGAGCAATAGACGGAAATTCTAAAAAAAGCTTCAAAGGAACAATTGACTTTATAAAAGGCAGTAAAGAATCAAAAGGTGCAGAAAATGAAAATTGTGTTTTATTATCAGATAAAGCCAAATCAATCTCATTACCGATGTTATTATGCCATGAAGATGATGTAAATGGAGAACACGGAGTATCATCAGGAAAAATAGATCTAAAGAAATTATTTTATATAATGACAAAAGGTATCTCTTATGAAGACGCACGAAAGCTAATAATTAAAGCAAATTTCAACAATATAATAAATGAAATACCGGATGAAGAATTACAAGAAAAAATAATAGAAATAATTGAAAAAATATAAGGAATAATAAAATGACAACTAATGAAATTAGAAAAGATTTTCCAATTCTAGAAAACCAAGATATTGCATACTTAGACAGTGGAGCAACAACTCAAAAGCCTTTGCAAGTAATAGAAGCAGTAACAAATTATTACAAACAAAGCAATGCAAATCCACATAGAGGAGCATACGATTTAAGTATAGAAGCAACAAGAGCATATGATGAATCAAAGGAAAAAGTTGCAAGATTCATAAATGCAAAATCGGCAAATGAAATCATTTATACAAGAAATGCCACAGAAAGTTTAAATTTAATTGCAAACTCTTATGGGATGCAAAATGTAACAAAAAATGATAAAATTCTTATATCAATAATGGAACATCATTCAAATCTAGTAACATGGCAAAATGTTTGCAAAAAAGCAGGAGCAACACTTGAATACATGTACACAAACGAAGATTGTGAGTTGTCAGATGAAGAAATAAACAGCAAAATAGTTCCAGGTGTCAAAATAGTTGCAGTAACACAAGTATCAAACGTTTTAGGCACAATAAATGATATAAAAAAAATAGCAAAAAGAGCTCACGAAGTAGGAGCAATCATAGTAGTAGACGCAGCACAATCAGCGCCACATATGAAAATAGATGTTCAAGATTTAGATGCCGATTTTTTAGTATTCTCAGGACACAAAATGCTAGCACCAATGGGAATTGGCGTATTATATGTAAAAGAAGAAATACTAAATAAAATGGAACCATTCAATTTAGGTGGAGACATGATTGAATATGTATATGAACAAGAAACAACATATGCGGAGCCACCAATGAAATTTGAAGCCGGAACTCAAAACGTAAATGGAGCAGTAGGTCTATCATCAGCAATCGATTATTTAGAAAATATCGGAATGGAAAATGTCGAAAAAATTGAAGCAGAGCTTCTACAGTATGCCTATGAAGAACTAACAAAACTGGATTTCATTCAAATCTATGGACCAACAAATCTAGAAAAAAGAGCAGCAGTAATAGCATTCAACGTAAAAAATGTTCATCCACACGATGTTTCAACAATTCTAAACAACAGTGGAGTCTGCATACGTTCAGGCCATCACTGTGCCCAACCACTACATAGAAAATTAAAAATTGAATCAACATGTAGAGCAAGTTTTTACATTTACAACACAAAACAAGACATAGACAGACTCATAAATGGCCTAAAAGAAGTTCAAAAAATATTCAGTAAATACATGTAAAAGGAGAAAACAATGGAAAACATGGATTCAATCTACACAGATATAATCATGGAAGCAAGCACATCAAAACACAACAAACACAACCTAACAAATCCAGATTTTACAGAACATGGCCACAATCCAAGCTGTGGAGATGACATCACTCTGGAAATAAAAATGAAAGGCGACATCTTAGAAGACATATCATTCACAGGCACAGGATGTGCAATCTCACAAGCTTCAACCACAATTATGATTGATCTATTTAAAGGAAAAACAAAACAAGAAGTCTTAAAATTAATAGACATATATCTAAGAATGATAAAAAGAGAAAAAATTTCCGACGAAGAAATTGATTCTCTAGAAGATGCAGCAGCACTTCAAAACATATCAAACATGCCAGCCCGAGTAAAATGTGCAGAGCTAGCATGGTACACAATGCAAAAAATCTTAAACAAATAAGATACAAACTAGCAAAAAACAATTCTTAAAGACTAGTTTAATATAAAGTAGAAATATTACAAAAAATATATAAAATACAAAACAATTTACTTTACAAACAAACATATTTATGGTAATATTTCTACATAAATGCAGATGTGGCGAAATTGGTATACGCACAGCACTCAAAATGCTGCGGGAAACCATGTGGGTTCGAGTCCCACCATCTGCACCAATAAACAAAGTACTCTAATCTATTGCTTAGAGTACTTATTTTTGTTAATAAATGAATATTTTTATTATTTGGAATTAATAGTTTAATGTGTTTTTTGTACTTTTATATAATTGTAGTCGTACTAAATACATCGAAGCATTTGAAGCATTTATTTATTTTTTGAACATAACATGATATAATAATAACGTAACTAATAGTATATAGATTCACCCATCATTATGGGGAAAGGAATGGAAAATGACTAAGGAAGATGTCGTGGAGCACTTTGAAAGATTGAGAGGAATACTCCATTATTTGAGTTTATTAAGGAAGGAACAGAAGGCAGCAGCCTCTTCTTTAATAGAGATGAAGGAGGAAAGCTTAAAAGAAGATCAAAGTGAACAAAAATTTTTTAAGCACTCTTTTGAGATAGCTTGTCTCTATGATGAGCAAATAAAAAAGGAGCTTAAAGAATTGACAGCAGAAATAGAGAAAGCCAAGATTACGGCTAAGTCCTGTCATTAAGAAATGTTATTGAAAGAAGAGTATGAATATACTCTTCTTTTCTATTTATTGACCATGTATTTCTTGAATAATACTAGTAACTATGATAAAATCAAAACTGAAAAAAGAAAAGGAAAAACACAAATGATAAAAGATTATAGAAAAGTAATATTTACAATTTTATTATTAATAATATTAGTAATCACAGGCTTAATTATATTGTTCAAAAATACAACAACAATAGGAACAATAAAGCCACACACATATAATGAACAAGAAGTTGATGAATATGCAAAACAAGCACATGGTGAAAAAGTTAAGCAAGTATCAAAAGGAAAAAATATTGAAATTGAAATAGAAGCTCCAAATAACAGTAAGGAAAAAGTAAATGGAGTAATATATGAATATTCAAGAGAAAATGGAGATACTTTTCCAATAATAACATATCCAATTCATAAAAAGAAAAGTGATAATAAAACAATCGAAAAAACATATTTAAGAAATATCAGTGATTATTATCAATCAGCAATAATAGCTTCATATGCAGAAAACATAACTTCAATTGCTCAAACATATAATTTAATAGCAAATGTCGAAAAAAATAATATGAATGCATATATATTATTTAATATGAGTGAAGAAAAAGAAGCATATAACATAGGTAGAGCAATGCAGCAAATAAATGAATTATTAGCATTAGAAATAAATAAAAATGAAATAACAAAAAAATATGAAATAGAAAATGTAGTAGCAAAAGTACATTATATAAATCAAGAAAATTTAATCGATAAAATAGTAAATATACCATTAGCACAAAATCGAGACGATATTCAAGATTTTGACGCAAATTACTATGCAACATTAATAAAAAACAATATAAATTGAAAGGTATAGTATGGGATTTTTTGATAAATTAAAACAAAGTTTAGAAAAAACAAAAATAGCACTTGGGATAAAAAAAGTTGATGAAAATTTATTAGAAGAGTTAGAAGAAAAGTTGATTATGTCAGATGTTGGTATGACTGCAACAAATGAAATAATTGAAGAATTAAGAACTAGAATTAAACAAGACAAAATAGTAGAATCAGACAAAGTTGTAGAAATATTAAAAGAACAATTAGAAAAGATTCTAACTAAGGAAGATAATAAATTAAATCTAGAAACATCACCAGCAGCAATTCTAATGGTTGGAGTGAATGGAGCTGGAAAAACAACATCAATTGGGAAAATTGCAAATAGATTGAGACTACAAGGAAAAAAAGTATTAGTAGTAGCAGCAGATACTTATAGAGCTGCAGCAGTCGAACAAGTTGAAGAATGGGCTAAGAGAGCAAATGTAGATATTATCAAAGGACAGGAAAATGCAGACCCATCATCAGTAATATTTACAGGATGCAAAAAAGCTAAAGATGAAAATTACGATGTTGTAATATGTGATACAGCAGGAAGACTACAATCTAAGAAATCATTAATGGATGAATTAGAAAAAATGAATAAAGTAATTGATAGAGAATTACCAAACTCATCAAAAGAAACTTTACTAGTACTTGATGGATCAACAGGACAAAATGCAATTTCACAATTAAAAGCTTTTAAAGAAGCAACAGGAGTAACCGGAGTTATAATTACTAAATTAGACGGAACCTCAAAAGGTGGAGTAATCATAAAATTAGCAAAAGATGAAAACATAGCAATTAAATTCATAGGAATAGGCGAAAAGATAGATGACATGGAAGAATTTAATGAAAGAGATTTTGTAAATGCAATTATAGAATAAAAAAAGGAAGGTTATAAATAACATGGAAGAAAGAGAAAATATAATTCCAAACACATCAGAAGAAAATAATCTAAGAAATCAAGAAATATCAAAAGAAGATATGGCAACATATGAAGCAGCAATAAAATATAAAAAAGGAAAAAAAGCCAGAAAAAAATTAGTATTGCTTTTAATACTAGTATCATTCATCATTGGACTAATATTAATAAAAGGCTCATATTTAACAGCAAAAGATCTAGGCGAAAAATACTTGCAAGTATATAAGAGAAAAACACTAATAACAACAGGAATATTTTTTGCAAACTTCATTCTAATATACATTGTATTCATCAGAACAAATAAATTACTAAAAAGAATACTAGAAAATATATATAAAAAAGAAGAAAAGATAATGCCAAGATTTGCAAACAAATCAATTGCATTTCTAATTGGATTAATAGGTTCAGCAGTAGTAACCCTATTAAGCAAAAATATGATAACACAAACAATAGGACTAGCATGGTTTGGTCAAACAGATCCAGTATATAACTTAGATATATCATGGTTTGTTATTATAAAACCATTAGCAATATTCCTATTAACTTATTTAGCGGCACTATTAATAGGAACATTAGTATATGGAGCAATATATTCAATCATAGTTGTAAACACTGATTTAAATGGAATTTCAAGAAATTCATTCGATAAAGAAGCAGTATTAAAAACATTGAAATTCAGAGTAAGATTATTAGCAATATTAATCGGACTAATATTATTAATAACAATGGCCGGAAATATCGGAAACGAAAAATTCTTTAATGTAGAAAAAAGTGACGGAACAATCTATTCATTAAATGGTGCAGGATATATGGATGCAACAGTGAAGAAAATCGGATATATAATATTTGCATTCATAGCAACATTCTCAATATTTAGAATATATTCATCAATAAAAGAAGGAAGCATAAGAAGAGCCATCGGCTACATATTAGTTGTACCAGTATATTTAATCGTTCTAGCAGGATTAATGGTAGTATTATCAGCAATTTTAGTAGGAAATAATTCTTTAGAAAGAAATGAATGGTATATCAGCAAAAACATTGAAAAAACAAACTCAGCATATAATATGAAATTAATAAATTCAGAATTAAACTATTCAGGAACAATTACTGAAAAAGAAGTTACTGCAAATAGAAACATTTTAAACAATATAAATTTATTAAATGACGATTTGGTATTAAAAAATATAAAATATTCACAAACAGCAAGAGGATATTATACATTTAGAAAAACACAAATAGAAATGTATAACACAAATAACACAGCCACATTACTGTATATAACACCACGTGAAATCTCAACAGCAAATGAAACGTATTCAAACAAAACATATCAATACACACACGGATATGGAATAATGGCAACAAAGGCCGGACAAACTGATGAAGACGGATATTTAAAAACAGAACAAAAAGAATTTGGAGATTTATCAAAATCAACAATTACAATAACAGAGCCAAGAATTTATTATGGCTTAGAAACAAATAGCGCAGTAGTACTAAACAGCACAAAGCAAGAAGCCGACTATGTTGATGAAAATGGAAATTCAATAAATTATAATTACACAGGAAAATCAGGTTTAAGCTTAAACATATTTGACAGATTAATACTTGCAATAAATCAAGGAGACTTAAAACTAGCATTCTCAGGATCAATCACAAAATCAAGTAAATATCTAATAAATAGAAATATCATAAATAGAGCAAAAACAATGTTACCAGGAATCATTTATGATGAAAATCCATACATGGTAATAGATAATCAAGGAAAACAATATTGGGTAATAGATGGATACACAACATCAAACTCATACCCATTCTCACAAAAAACAAACTTAAACAATAATGAAATAAATTATTTCAGAAATTCAGTAAAAGTAATAATCAATGCATTTGATGGAACAACACAATTTTATATAACAGATAGAACTGATCCAATAATAATGTCATATAATAACGCATATCCAGGATTATTTGAAGATAAAGATACTCAAATACCAGCAGATATAAGCTCACACTTTGTATATCCAAAGAAATTATTTAATATACAAACAAAAATAATGGAGATATACCACAATACAACAGCAGGAGTTCTATTCAGAGGAAACGACGTTTGGAATGTAGTAAGAAGAGGAGAATCATTTAAAAACTCAACAGAAATAGAATCATATTATACAATGGTCAAAGACAGCCAAGGAAATAGCAATATTGGACTAGTAATGCCATTCACCATATATGGAAAACAAAATATAATTGCATGCATGGTAGGAACAGTCGAAAATGGAGAAATGAAATTACAACTTAAAAAATTCCAAGAAGACAGTAATGTACTAGGACCAATTTCATTAGAAACACAAATAAATCAAGACGAAACAATTTCACAAGAAATAGCAAGTCTAAATGTAAGTGGAACAAAAATAACATCCGATATAATAATGGTACCAATAGGAAATACCATTTTATATGTAAAACTAATATATCAACAACTATTAAATGAAACTTCACAAAAACCACAATTAAAAAGAGTTGTTGTAGCATCAGGAAACAAAGTAGGAATTGGCGAAAATATAAATTCAGCAATAAACAACTTATTATCAAAAAAGGCAGTTGATATAAACATATCAAATACAGAAAATTTACAAGACACGATAGACGAAGTAATTAAAGCATATAAAAAGATGAGAGAATCAAGCAAAAATAATGATTGGAAATTATATGGTGAAGATATGGACAAATTAACAAAAGCCATAGACCAATTAGAAACAACATCAAAAAAACAAAAAGAAAACAAAGAAAATAAAGTTTCAACAAATTAATAAACAAAAGAGAGGAATAAAATAAAAATGAATTTACCAAATAAATTAACAGTAATGAGAATATTGTTAGTATTTGTTATCTTAATTATAAGTTTTTTAAATATCACAGGCGAAGTATTAGGAATCTCGATAAAGTTTCTAATAATTACAATTATATTTATAATAGCCTCAATAACAGACCAATTAGATGGACATTTAGCCAGAAAAAATAATCAAATTACTACATTTGGTAAATTCTTAGATCCAATCGCAGACAAAATATTAGTAGTAACAACAATGTTGCTATTAGTAGAAAAAGGCACATTACCAGCATGGATACCAATTATAACTATATTTAGAGAATTTTTAGTATCAGGATATAGATTAGTAGAAGCAAAAGAAGGTGGGAAAGTTGTAGCAGCAAATATTTGGGGCAAAATAAAAACAGTCACACAAATGATAGCACTAATATTAATGTTAATTGATCCGAATAAATTCTTTGCTTTCATCAATAATAAATTACCATTACCATGGATGATTTTAAATATAATCGGATCAATAATGATGCTACTATCAGTAATAGCATGCATATTCTCAGGATATACATATTTAAAAAAATGGAAAAGACTTATTTAAAGATAAATAATATTAAGCAAGACAAAATATAAGAGGTATAAAATGGACAAGCAACAAGCAAAACAAGAAATAAAAGAACTTGTAGATAAATTGAATTACTATTCAAACTTATATTATAATTTAGACAAACCAGAAATATCTGATTATGAATATGACATGTTAAACAACAAATTAAAGGTATTAGAAGCTGAAAATCCAGACTTAATATTACCAGATTCCCCCTTACATAAAGTAGGAGGAACAGCAAGAAAAGACCTAAAACAAGTAGAACATGAAGTTCCATTATTAAGCCTTCAAGATATATTTGATTTTGAAAGTCTATACGATTTTGACAAAAAAGTAAAAGAAAATGGACCAACAGATTATTGTGTAGAAACAAAAATAGATGGATTATCATGTGCCTTAAAATATGAAAAAGGAATCTTAATACAAGGCGCAACAAGAGGAAATGGACAAATTGGTGAAGATGTAACACCAAATGTAAAAACAATAAAAACAATTCCACAAAAATTAACAAAAGAAATAGATATAACAGTTCGTGGCGAAGTATTTATTTCCACAAATGATTTTGATAAAATGAATGAGGAAAGAGAAATACTCGAAGAACCACTTTTTGCAAATGCAAGAAATGCAGCAGCTGGATCATTAAGACAATTAGACCCAAAGATAACAGCAAAACGTCCATTAAATATCTATATTTTCAATGTACAAAAAATTGATGGAATAACATTTAACTCACATTTTGAAGAATTAGAATATCTAGCAGAATTAGGATTCAATGTAGTACCATTCAGAAAAAGATGCTCTACCATACAAGAAGCAATAAATGCAATAAAAGAAATAGGCGAAAATCGTGACAAACTAACATTTGGCATAGACGGCGCAGTAGTTAAAGTAGATAACTTAGCATTAAGAGAGAAGATGGGAAATACATTCAAAACACCAAGATGGGCCATTGCATATAAATATCCACCAGAACAAAAAGAAACAATTTTAAAAGATATAATATGCGAAATAGGTCGTACAGGTGTAATAACACCAGTAGCAATATTAGAGCCAGTCAGAGTAGCAGGATCAACCATATCAAAAACAACCCTGCACAATGAAGACTTCATAAAAGAAAAAGAAATTAAAATTGGTGATCATGTAATAATTCAAAAACAAGGTGATGTAATTCCAGAAGTAATTGCAGTAAATAAAGACAAAAGAACAGGAAATGAACAAGAATTCCAAATGCCAAAAATATGCCCCGTATGTGGAGCACTAGCAATTAGAGAACAAGGCGAATCAGCAACATATTGCACAGGAATCGAATGTCCAGCAAAAGCACTAAAAACAATAGCACATTTTGCATCAAAAGAAGCAATGGATATTAATGGATTAGGAATCAAAATAGTAGAACAATTATTAGAAAAATCATTAATACAAAACATAGCAGATATCTATGAATTAAAACTAGAAGATATTTCATCACTAAAAAAGAATGGTACGAAATTTGCAACTAATCTCATAGAATCAATAAATACAAGTAAAACAAATGATTTAAGCAATCTCATCACAGGATTCGGAATAAGACATGTAGGTCGAAAATTAGCAAGAACATTAGCAAAACGATATAAGAATATAGATCAACTAATGAAAGTGGATGTAGAAGAACTAGCATCAAAGGACAATGTAGGAATAATAATTGCAAAAAGCATTGTAGAATTTTTCAGCGAAGAACAAACAATAGATTTAATAAATAGACTAAAGTCAAATGATGTAAATATGACATACATTGAATCAAATGACTCAGACGAACGATTTGAAGGAAAAACTTTCGTACTAACAGGTTCATTAAAAAAATATTCAAGAGATGAAGCAAGCAATATAATTGAAAGACTCGGAGGAAAAACTTCATCATCAGTATCTAAAAAGACCAGTTATTTATTAGCCGGAGAAGACGCCGGTTCAAAGCTAACAAAAGCAAGAGATTTAGGAATTTCAATAATATCAGAAAGCGATTTTGAAGAAATGATCAAATAATAAGGAGAACAATGAAAGATTACACTTTTGAAAAATTTGACCAAGATTTAAACAATGGATACAAAATATGTTTTACATATTTAAAAAATAAGTATATGATATATAAAGTAAGTGAAGATTGCTATATGCAAGAATTATTGGAACAACACAGTAGAAATCCAGTACAAGAAAAATCAATGATAACATATAAAGCAATAAAAATGATGTTTCCATACCAACAAGATTACGAATATAAAATGAATTAGAGGTTGCAATGTCAGAAGAAAATAATAAAGATTATCAAATAGAAGAAGTTTTAGAACATATAGATGACAAAAACTATATGTTACAAGCAATTGAAAATGATGCAACATGGGTATTAGCCTATGCATCAGAAAAATTAAAATCAGATAAAGAATTAATGATGAAATGTGCCGAAAAAGATGGACAAATTTTATATTATGCAAGTGAAAATTTACGTGATGACAAAGAATTTGTACTAAAAGCAGTTTCACAAAAATGGTTGATAATAAAGTATGTAAGTTATAGACTAAGAAGTGATAAAGAAGTAGCACTATGTGCACTACAAGGATCAATAAAATCAAAAGAATATTTAACAAAAGAAGCTCTTCAAATTCCAGAAGTAGAAAACTTCTTAAATGAAAAAGAGGAAAAATAATTTGAATTTTGGGGATAGATACAATGAGAAAAAAGACTGGAATAGAAATACTTAATGAAGTAAACGATATGTCACAAGATCAATTAATTACATATAGAGAAAAAAATCGAGAATTCGTAGAAAAAATCGAAAAAAGAAAATTTAGAAACATACTAAGTGCAATAATAAAACGAATAATCGATATAATCGCAGGAATAATAGGAATAATACTGTTAATACCAATAGCAATATTAGTATTCATTATGAATGTAATAAATAAAGATTTTGGAAATGTATTTTACACTCAATACAGAATCGGAAAAAATGGAGAAAAATTTAAGATAATAAAATTCAGAAGTATGCAAAAAGATGCAGACCAGAAATTAGCAGAATATTTAAAAGAACATCCCCAAGAAGCCCTAGAATATAAAATAAATAAAAAACTAAAGAAAGATCCAAGAGTAACTAAAACAGGAGAATTTCTTAGAAAAACATCACTAGATGAATGGCCACAATTTATATTAGTATTTACAGGAAAAATGAGTTTGGTAGGCCCACGCCCATATTTATTAAATGAAAAAAATGAAATGGGAGAATATTATAAATATATTATAAAATCAAAGCCAGGCTTAACTGGATTATGGCAAGTATCAGGAAGATCAAATTTAACATTTGAAGATAGACTAAAACTAGATGAAGATTACTCAAACAGAAAAGGAAATAAAAGAGACATAAGAATACTACTGGAAACATTTAAAAAAGTTTTCAGAAAAGAAGGAGCAATATAATTTTGAAAAAAATCAAAGTAATAGTAGGATCCCATAAAGAATATAAAATGCCGAAAGATGAAATGTATTTACCAGTACATCTTGGAACAGAAGGAACAAATGAAATAAAAGATTTTCAAAAAGATAATGAAGGTGATAATATTTCAATAAAAAACCCATTTTTTTGTGAATTAACAGGACTATACTGGGCATGGAAGAACTTAGATGCAGATTACATAGGACTAGTACACTATAGGAGACACTTTACAGGCAAGAAAATAGTATTAACTAAAAATACAGATAAGAAATTTGAAAAAATATTAACCCAAAATGAAACTTCAAGAATATTAGAAAATTTTGATATCATCCTACCAAAAAAGAGAAAATACTACATAGAAAATCTATATGATCATTATAAACACACACATTACATAGAAACACTTGATGAAACAGAAAAAATTATAAAAGAAAAATATCCGGAATATTCAAAAGAATTCAACAAAATTCATAAAAGAAATTCAGCCCACATGTTCAATATTTTCATAATGAAAAAAGAAATATTATACGATTACTGCACTTGGCTTTTTGACATTTTATTTGAATTAGAAAAACGAATAGGCAATAAACAATATGATAAATTCAATTCTAGATTCTATGGAAGAATCTCAGAAATATTACTAGATGTATACATTTACAAAAACAATCTAAAATTCAAAGAAGTTAATATCATTAATATCGAAAACATAAATTGGTTCAAAAAAGGAACCAGTTTTTTAAGAGCAAAATTTTGTAACAAAAAATATTCAGTAAGTTTTTAAGGAGAAAAAATGAATGAACTAGTTTCAATAATAGTACCAATATATAATGTAGAAAAATATCTTGAAAAATGTATAATAAGTTTAATAAATCAAACTTATAAAAATATTGAAATGATTTTAGTAAATGATGGTTCTCCTGATAATTCATTAGATATATGTAAAAAATATCAATCAACAGATGAAAGAATAGTAGTATTAGATAAAACCAATGGCGGATTATCAGATGCAAGAAATTACGGAATTGAAAGAGCAAAAGGAAAATATATTACTTGTGTTGACTCAGACGACTATGTTTCAAATGATTATGTAGAATTTATGTATAATAATTTGAAAAAAGATAATGCCGATATATCAATATGCAAGCACATAGTATTATTTGAAAATAATACACAGATTTCAACTGCAACACATAAAAAATATATATTAAATCCAAAACAAACATTAGAAATGCTTCTTTACGATGAAGATATGGATGTTAGTGCTGTTGCCAAATTATATAAAAAAGAATTATTTAATGGAATAAAATATCCAAAAGGACAATTATTCGAAGATGCTGCAACAACATATAAATTAATTGATAAAGCAGATAAAATAACATTTGAATCAGAAGGGAAATATTTCTATATAATAAGACAAGATTCAATAACAAATAGAAAGTTTGATGAAAGAAAAGCAGAATTAATAAAATCAACAAAACAAATGACAGAATATATTAGAAATAAATATCCAGAGCTAGAGCAAGGCTGCAATCGAAGAGAAATGTATTCATATCTAAGCACATTAATGCAAATGACAAAAGAAAAAGATATAAAAAAACATTCAAAATTAAAAAATGAAATAATGAATTATATTAATTTAAATAGAAGAAAGGTTTTAAAAGATAAAAGAATACCTAAAAGAGATAGAATGGCATTAATTTCAACTTTTTTTGGATATAAAACATTTAAAGTAGCATGGAATATATATCAAAATATATTAAGAAAAAGGGAAAAAGTAAATAATAAATAAAAGCGAAGAAAGAGATTCGAGCTTTGAATTATTAAGAATAATATCAATTGCAATGATTATATTATGAATTGAAAAGCCAATTTTAAAGTTAATGAAGCTTAAAGAAAAAACAAAGAAAATTGATACTTTTTTAAATTAAGGAGGAACCAATGAATGATAAAATAGATTTTGTTATGATATGGGTTGACGGAAATGATCCTGAATGGAGAAAAGAAAGAAAAAAATATACAAATAAAAATGCAAAAAACACTGACAACAGAGAAGCCAGATTTAGAGACTGGGATAATTTGCAATATTGGTTCAGAGGAGTAGAAAAATTTGCACCATGGGTAAATAAAATTCATTTTGTAACCTGTGGTCATTTACCAAAATGGCTAAATACAAAAAATCCAAAACTAAATATTGTAAAACACAAAGATTTTATACCAGAAAAATACTTGCCAACATTTAATTCACACACAATTGAATTAAATTTACATAGAATAAAAGGACTAGCAGAAAACTTTGTATATTTTAATGATGATTTATTTATTGTAAAAAATACTAAAGACACAGATTTTTTTAAAAACAATATTCCATGTGACACTGCAATATTAAATGCAAATATGTCATATAGAGAAAATAAAAATCATTCACAAGAAGCAAATATGGAAATAATAAATGATCATTTTGACAAAAACACAGTAATAAAAAAGAATTTTACAAAATGGTTTAATTTAAAATATGGAACAGAATTAATTAGAACAATTAATCTAATGTTATGGAAAGCCTTTCCAGGAATATTAAATATGCATTTAGCAAACTCATTTAAAAAATCAACATTTGAAACAGTATGGGAAAAAGAACCAGAAGTACTTGATGAAACATGCTTATGCAAGTTTAGATATGCATTAAATTTAAATCAATGGATTATGAAAGATTGGCAAATAGCAACAGGAGATTTTTACCCAAGAAAAGCTAGCTTCGGAAGATCATATATAATTACCGATGATAAGAAAAACAATGAATATATATATGATATACTAAAAAAACAAAAATATAAAATGATATGCATAAATGATGCTATAAAACCAGAGAATTTTGAAATTGAAAAACAAAATTTAATAAATGTATTTGAAGAAATATTACCTGAAAAAAGTAGTTTTGAAAAATAGAAAATACTATATATAGCAAGGGGGAGAAAATTGCCAGAAATAAATAAGAGTAAAAGAATAGTATATTTAGACATTTTAAATATATTATCAATTTTTGCCGTAGTAGCAATGCACATGAATGGAAGTGTACACTCTCTACCATTAAATAAATCATGGACATTTAGCCTAATAATTGATACTATATGTTATTTTGCAGTACCAATATTTGTAATGATAAGTGGTGCAACACTAATGAATTATAGACAAAAGTATGATACCAAAATATTTTTCAAAAAGAGATTAATGAAAGTAGTAATACCATTTATATTTTGGTCAATCATAATGCTGATTTGGAAAATTAACACAAAGCAATTAAACTTAAATATAACAATAAAAAATATAATTAATGCAATTTTAACAAACAAAGAAGAACCAATATACTACTTCATATTTGAAATAATAGGAATGTATTTAACAATGCCATTGATATCACATTTAGCAGATAAAAAATATCGCAAAACTCTATGGTATGTTGTTATAATTTATTTTATATTAAAAGGCATATTGTCAAACCTATTAATAATCATAGGGATATCATATAATAAGGGACTAAATATTCAAATTGGAACATACGTGGTATATGCAATATTAGGTTATTTATTATCAACTGAAGAAAATATTAAAAATAAAACTAAAATTATTATATATGTATCAGCTATAATAGGAATAATATTTAGATTTTTAATGACATATATAATTAGTATGAAAACTGGAAAAATATTTAATGATTTTTGGGAATATAGTGCATGGTATACAATGTTACAATCAACTGCAGTATTTATATTTATAAAAGATCTAAAATTAAATAATAAAATAGAAAAAAATGAAAAAATTTGTTGGCAATTTAGCTCAAAATGAATTTGAAAAACTTGGATTCGTTAAAAAAACTGGCGAAGACGAAGAAGACACGCAAAAACGTAGCTCAATTTTAGCGCACATGATTTATGCTGAAAATAAAAAAGCTATCTCAGACGCTTTAGATATTTTCGAAAATTCGCAGAATATGGAAGATATTGATTCGGAAATTCGAAGTTTAATTTTAACTGCAAAGATTCGCTTTGAAGAATCTCCAGAATTAGTGCAAAAAATGCTCGAAAGTTATAAGAACACTT